>ERZ1034680.1184-NODE-1184-length-10428-cov-3.737781_pt1 | contig 10428 bp, 10 predicted proteins | sample MGYA00520639_ERZ1034680 | MGnify/ENA primary metagenome ERZ1034680 (study PRJEB33766, sample SAMN09781760) | gut metagenome | biome: gut microbiome | host: Homo sapiens | place: Madagascar | study: EMG produced TPA metagenomics assembly of the PRJNA485056 data...
TGACCCAGCCACTGCACATGGCGGTAAGTCCATATGCGTTTGGCCGGGATGCCTGCGGGGCCGGGGTTGTTGTTTTGCTGCAGCAGCGCACCCAGCAGGACCGGGCGGTATTCGACATGGCAACTCAGCCCCTGCAGCGTAGTCGGCAGCTGCTGAAACGCCAGCCATGCATAGGGCGACACAAAATCCAGATACATGATGATGTGGTGCATGGCTTGTCTCCTTGTGATTTCGTCAAGTCGTTGGCTGGCAGCGCTCGCGGATGTGCAGCCAGATCTGGCGTTTGGTGGCGTCATCTGCACTGCCCCAGGCGCGCAGTTCATCGAGGGTACGCAGGCAGCCGAGGCAGTATTGCTGCGCATCGTCCATGCGGCAGACGGAGACGCAGGGCGAAGGCATGGGCTGGATAGTCTCAGCGCACAGCAGGGGGGCAACAGTGCGCAGCTTGTGCTGCAGGGCAGGGGTGGCGGGAGGAATCATGCCTGCGATTGTCCCGCAGCCGTGTCGACAGGCTCCTGGGCAATATCGACAACAGGTGCTCCGGTAAGGGCTTGCAGCTGCTGCAGTGTCAGTGGGAACACCGCATGCGGGTGGCCGGCGGCCGCCCACAGCAACTCAAAGCGCGACAGGCTGGCGTCAATCAGCGTGATGGGGGCATGCAGGTGTGCCACAGGGCTGACGCCGCCAATCGAAAAGCCGGTCTGTGCTTTGACAAACTCTGCATCGGCGCGGCCTGTCTTGCCGACCAGCGCCGCCACCTTTTTTTCGTCCACGCGGCGGTCACCGGCAGCGATCACCAGTACATGGCCGCCGCTGGGCTTGTGCTTGAACACCACGCTTTTGGCGACCTGTCCGACTGCAATGCCCAGCTGCTCTGCCGCTTCCTGTGAGGTGCGTGCAGCTCCAGCCAGCATTTGCGGTGTATGCGGGTGATTGGCATCCTGCAGATAGCGCGCCACGCGCTGCACGCCTTCAGGCAGGGCAAAGACTTCTGCCCCACACATTTACACGGCCTCGCAAGGGGCTGCACTGGCACGTTTGGCCAGTATGGCCTTGGCTACGCGCGACTGGGTGGGGCGGCCCAGCGCATCGCTGATGAACACGCCTGCATCAATGAGCTTGTCCAGATCCAGGCCGGTGTCTATGCCCATGCCGTGCAGCATGTAGACCACGTCTTCGGTCGCCACATTGCCGGTGGCTCCCTTGGCATAGGGGCAGCCGCCAAGGCCCGCCACCGAGGTATCAAACTGCCACACGCCCATGGAGACGGCCGCCAGGGTGTTGGCCAGGGCCTGACCATAGGTGTCATGGAAGTGGCCGGAGACATCATTGATGTCAAAGTGCTTGAGCGTGGCCTCCATGGCCTTGCGCACCTTGATGGGCGTACCCACACCAATGGTGTCTGCTACGCCGATGTGCTGTACGCCAATGTCTTTCATCAGTCGGGCCAGGTACTCCACGCGTTCTGGGGAAACATCGCCTTCATACGGGCAGCCTACGGTGCAGCTCATGGCACCGCGCACATAGATGCCTGCAGCGCGCGCAGCTTCCACCACGGGAGCAAAACGCTCGATGCTCTCTGCGATGGAGCAGTTGATGTTCTTCTGGCTGAAGGCTTCGCTGGCTGCGCCAAAGACCACGATTTCATCGGGTCGGGTCAGCACCGCTGCTTCATAGCCCTTCATATTGGGTACCAGTACCGAATAGCGCACGCCGGGCAGGCGGGTGATGCCGTTCATGACTTCGGCGTTGTCAGCCATCTGCGGCACCCATTTGGGCGAAACAAAGCTGGTGACTTCGATCTCTTTGCTACCTGCTTCCTGCAGGCGGTGCACGAGTTCAATCTTGGTGGCAGCAGGCACGGGCTGCTTTTCGTTCTGCAGGCCATCGCGGGGGCCAACTTCCACCAGTTTGACGCGTGTGGGGTAGGACATGGTGAGCTCCTTTTTTCTAAGCAATCTTCATTGGATAGCGGCAGGGTGCAGCTGTTGGACGTGCGGGAACCAGTTGCTGCAAAGAGCGCTTGTTTCTGCGGGAGGATAAGCGCCATTGGTGCTCAGCCCCTGGCTGGATGGCAGTGTGTAGGGGTGGCCTGTCAGCTGCGCCATCAGCTGTGCAGGCAGCAAGGTATTGAAGCGGGGAACGCCTTGTGCATCAAGGGCATGCTGGCCAAGCTGCTGCCATTGCTGCCACCATGCCGGGTACTGCTGGCGCATGGTTTGATTGGCCCACAGCAGAAAGGGCACTTCGTAGGTACTGCGTGTAATACCGTGCACGTAGCTGCCCCCACAGACCGGGAAGTCCTGCCCGTGGTCAGAGACATACAGCAAGGCAACGCGGCGGTCTTGGAGCTGATCCAGCGCCTGTATCCACTCAGCCAGCAGCTGGCTGGTGTAGTGCATGCTGTTGTCATACGGATCGGACCAGAGCGCCGCGCTTTCCGGATACCGTCTGGCTACGCGTGGGTGACTGCCATAGGTGTGCAGTGTGACGATCTGTGGCTGTGCATTGCTGGCGTATTGCTGCAAGGACTCCTGCAGCCAAGGTGTCAGGGCTCCATCGAACTTTCCATCCTGGAGGTGGCGGTAGAGGTCAGAGCGCAGGCGCAGTGCCACATTTGCAAAACCTGGGGCTTGCTGGTTGGCAAACACTTTGGTCTGGAAGCCGGCGGCCTTTGCCAGATCGATATAGGAAGCGACGCCTTGCTCAGGCAATGGATGGAGGGAGCGCCCTGCAACGATGACAGGTAAGGTCTTGCCGGTGTTGTTGCCGTTGGTGGTCAGCGGAAAAGTCACCAGCGCAGATTGCCAGGGCGCGAGTGCAGCGTTGGTCGGGTTGCCTTCATAGCCCAGCAACGACCAGCGGTGGGCACTGGCGCTTTCGCCGATGACGACAACCAGCATATCAACCATGGGTGGTGCTTCTGGTGGGGTGGCTGGAGTAGTCAGCGTGGCCAGCTGCGCATTTTTTTCATAGCGCTCCCAGGACTCCACCATCATGAACGGGTAGATACGGCCTGCACGGCTGAAGAACTTGTAGACGTCATAGCCTTTGAAAAAGCTGACGCAGATCCAGATGGCCCAAATTCCCAGTGTCACCCAGGCCAGCACACGAATTTTCTTGCTTTGCAAGGGGCGGGGCAGGCGCCACAAATGGCGAATTGCCAGCAGCGCTGGCAGCGCCCAGGCCAGCAACAGTGCAGCGTCAGTTGCGCGGTAAGACTGGACATATTCCACGGCCTCACCGGCGTTAGAGCCCAAAATGGACTGCCAGAAAAACTCGTCTGGCAGGCTGTGTACCGCAAAAAAATAGCCCAGAAAGCACAGTCCCACCACCAGCAGGAGCACCGTCACCAGGCGTGTGGTGATGCGCGACAGCAATGCGCACATCAGCAGCAGGGCTGACACCACGACTTCTGACGCGCTGCGGGTATTGGGCCACATCCACAGCAGCGGCATGAACAGCCAGCACCAGGCCAGTGCGGTCTTCAGTTTTTCGGTGGTGGGTGGAGGCGCTTTGGCACGCTCCTGCAGCAGGACATTCATCGGACAAACAGGCGAAAGGGCAAAACGCGCATTCTGCGGGATTGGGTCGGCGCAGTGCGCGTTCGCATCTTCAATACCCGCGCTGTGGATCGACCATGCCTTTGACTGCTTCGCCACGGCTCATGGCGGCAACTTTGCCTGCGATTTGCGCAATGCTTTCGTCGCGCAGGGTGCGGGCTGAAGTGTGGGGCGTCAGGGTGATCTGCGGGATCTTCCAGAATGGGTGGTCGGCGGGCAGCGGCTCCTCGCGGAAGACATCGAGCGTGGCACCGGCCACATGGCCTTCGGCCATCATGGCGATCAGATCCTCATCGACCAGATGCGCGCCGCGGGCGACGTTGATGATGTAGGCGCCAGGCAGCAGTTGCTGCATGAGGCGGCGGTTGATGAGGTTTTCGGTCTCGGGCGTCAGGGGCAGCAGATTGACCAGCACGCGTGTGCCCTGCAGAAACTCGGCAAAGCCTGTGCTGCCGCTGAAGGTTTGCACACCCTCGATCTGCCTGGGTGTGCGGCTCCAGCCGCGCACCGGAAATTCGAATACGGAAAGTGCCTTGGCCACACGCTCGCCCAGCACGCCCAGGCCCATCACGCCGACGGGAAAGTCTGCGCGCAGCTGGGGCTTGCGGAACTTCCACTGACCGTTGCGCATATCGGCTTCGTAGCCATCGAGTTCACGGAAGTGGCGGATGACGGCCTGCGTCACATATTCGGCCATCTGCACGGACATACCGGCATCGTCCAGGCGCACGACCTTGGCATGGGGTGGCAGCTGGAGCTTGAGCAGGGCATCGACACCGGCGCCGATGTTGAACAGCGCCTTGAGTTGCGGCTGCTCATCCATGAACTGCTGGGGCGGCGCCCAGACCACGGCATAGTCGGCCTGGGGCGCGCCGGGTTTCCACACACTGACTTCAGCGCCGGGCAAGGCCGCGCGCAGTCCGTCCAACCAGGGTTCGGGCTTGGTGCCCGTGCAGCAAAAAGTCACTTTCATGGGGTGCAGATTACAGGCAGTGGGTGGCGCAGTCAGTCGCGCAGATGGCGTGCTTCAATAAAAAGAGCTGCTTGTGCTTGTGTAGTAAGGAATTGAGGTGTATTTCCATCTGAAGTACCCATCCATCGTGCGCAAGCAGCTCTCTTTTTTAGGCTTCGGCAGCCTCCATGCGAATCAGCTCTGCCCCTTCGGCCACCTGGTCGCCCGGCGCGTAGAGCAGCTCCTGCACCACACCATCGGCGGGGGCTGCGATGGTGTGTTCCATCTTCATGGCCTCCATCACGGCCAGGGCCTGCCCCTTGGTGACGGTGTCCCCTGCCTTGACTGCAAACGACACCAGTTTGCCGGGCATAGGGGCCGTGAGGCGTCCGCCTTCGCTGTGGCCTTCGCCTGCATGGGCCAGCGGGTCCTGCAGTTGCAGCACGGCGGCCCCGCGCGGGGTAAAGATATGGCGCGCTTCGCCAGTCACATGCACCTGGGCAGTGCTGCGCGCTCCGGCAAACTCCACCAGCAGGCCATCGCCTTGGGGCTGCCAGTGCAGAGGGGCCTCTACGTCACCGACCTGCAGTTGCGGTGTGCCATGGTGGCCATAGGTCAGCACAGCCTGGATGGTGGCGCTGTCCTGCACAAAGGTAAAGCTGCGGCGCACCGTGCCATGGCTGTGCCAGCCGTCGCGGCGGCTGAATGGATCAGCCGTTTCCAGTGCCTGCTCGGCCTGCAGCTGCTGGGCCACGGCAATGGCGACGGCCAGCGGCGTGGGAACGGCGGTCTGCTGAAACAGCACCGCCTTTTCACGTTCGATCAATGCCGTATCCAGCTTGGCCTGTGCAAAGGCCTCGCTTTTCACCACATGGCGCAGAAACTGCACATTGCTGGACAGACCCACGATCTGCGTCTGCGCCAGTGCCGCATCCAGCCGAGCCAGGGCTTGCTCGCGCGTGTCGCCATGCACGATGAGTTTGGCAATCATGCTGTCGTAAAACGGGCTGATGGCGTCGCCTTCGCGCACACCATCGTCCACACGCACATCGCTGATGGCAAAGCTGCTGCAGGTGGGCTTGCGGTAGACGTGCAGCGTGCCAGTCGCGGGCAAAAAGCCGTTGTCGGGGTTCTCTGCACAAATGCGTGCTTCGATGGCGTGGCCGATGATCTGCAGCTCATCCTGGCGCTTGGGCAGGGGCTGGCCAGCGGCTACGCGCAGCTGCCACTCCACCAGGTCCTGGCCGGTGATGGCTTCGGTCACCGGGTGCTCCACCTGCAGGCGCGTGTTCATTTCCATGAAGTAGAACTGCATGGCCTCTGGCTGGTCGTAGCCGCCGGGCTGCTCGACGATGAACTCCACCGTCCCAGCGCCCACATAGCCCACGGCCTTGGCGGCGGCCACGGCGGCTTCACCCATCTTGGCGCGCAGCGCAGGTGTCATGCCGGGGGCGGGTGCTTCTTCCAGCACCTTTTGGTGGCGGCGCTGCACGGAGCAGTCGCGCTCAAACAGATAGACCACGTTGCCCTGTGTGTCGCCAAAGACCTGAATCTCGATGTGGCGCGGGCGCTGCACGTATTTCTCGATCAGCACGGCATCGTTGCCAAAGCTGTTGATGGCCTCGCGCTGGCAGCTGGCAAGGGCTGCGGCAAAGTCTTCGCGCTTTTCGACCAGGCGCATGCCCTTGCCGCCGCCACCAGCGCTGGCTTTGATCAGCGCGGGGTAGCCAATGCGATCAGCCTCGCTTTGCAGCAGCTCGGGGTTCTGGTCCGTGCCGTGGTAGCCGGGCACCAGCGGCACGCCGGCTTTTTCCATGAGCTGCTTGGATTCGGCCTTCAGCCCCATGGCGCGGATGGCGCTGGCGGGTGGCCCAATAAAGGCCAGCCCTGCCTGCGCGCAGGCATTGGCAAAGTCTTCGTTTTCGCTCAAAAAACCATAGCCGGGGTGAATGGCTTGCGCGCCAGTTTGCTGGGCGGCGTCAAGGATACGTTCCCAGCGCAAGTAACTGTCTTTGGGGGCGTTGCCGCCAATGTGCACGGCTTCATCGCAGGCTGCGACATGCTTGGCCTGTGCGTCGGCATCGGAGTAGACCGCGACGGTTTGGATGCCGAGGCGCTTGGCAGTCGCTGCCACACGGCAGGCGATTTCGCCGCGGTTGGCAATCAGGATTTTTTTAAACATGGGCTACCTCCGCGGCAAAGCCGCCTGTGCACGCTGCGCGTGCCATGTGATGTGCCTCAGCCACCAGTGGCTTCGGCGCTGCGCCGCTATGCGGCTGGTCGCCTCTATTTGCGATGAGTATTTTCTTGAACATGGCTTGTCTCCATTTGTAGTGTTTTTGGCCTCTAGCGCTTATCCAGAAAGCGCTAGCAGCTATGTTTTTGGTAATTCGATGTCTGGGGGAGTCGTGGCACCCATCCAGCCTCTGAGTTTGCGTATCGCCGCTTTGAGAAAGCGCCACAGCATCCAGGTCACGATCCACATCGCAATCACGGCCAGCACCAGCACCACGGCAAACACTGCGGGGTTGGCCAGTGCCAGCCAGACAGCGCCGACGGCGGCGGTGTCTTCAGCCAGGCTGGCCCCTACGTTGCTAAAGGGTTCCGGGCTGGTGTTGATCAAGGCGCGTGTCGTGGTCTTGGCGGCCTGGCTGGTGGCAGCCAGCGTGCCACCCATGAGGGCGGCTACCGTTGCCATGGTGGCGTTGTCTGCCCCAAAGACACCGGCTGCCAGCGCCGCACCGGCAGGAATGCGCAGCACGCTCTGGAACATGTCCCACAGCGAGTCCACACCGGGAATCTTGTCGGCAAAGAACTCCGTGAACAGCAGGCCACCGCTGGCCATCAGTAGCAGAGGGTGTTCCAGCACATGCAGGCCGCCGGGCAGGTCTATCCAGCCCAGAGCGCCGAGCGCCCCGACCACAAACACCACCAGGTACAGCCGAAAGCCGCTGGCCCAGCCCAGTGCTGCAGCCAGGGCCAGCAGGCTGGCCATGTCCATGCCGCTGGCGGCCTGCCCAACGGCTTGCGCTGCATGGGTGGCGCTGTCCACTACAGCGCTGCCTGCTCGCTCGACCGTGTCAGGGTCAGGGTGCAGGCCTATGCGGTGCAGCCAGTCAATGATGGCGTTCCAGATGCTGTTCATGGTCGGAAAGGGCTTGGCAGTTCAACACCCGCTCACGATAACCAGTTGGGCTTGCGTTTGCCGAGAAAGGCCTGCACCCCCTCCTTGCCTTCGCTGCTGGCGCGGATGTCGGCAATGCGTTCCACGGTGTCGCGGATCAGTGTGGCGTTGATGTCGCGCTCGGCCACGTCCAGCACCAGCTTCTTGCAGGCCTGCACAGCCTGCGGGCCCGCCTGCAGCAGGTGCTTGAGCAGCTGATCCACAGCATCGTCCAGCGCATCGGTGGTGACGACCTGATGAATAAAGCCCATGCGCAGGGCTTCCGAGGCATCAAAGCGCTCACCGGTCAGAAAGTAACGGTGCCCGGCGCGCGGCCCCATGGCGCGCAGCACATAGGGGGCGATGGTGGCGGGCACCAGTCCGATCTTGACCTCGCTCAGGCAGAAGTGGGCCGTGTTCACAGCCACAGCCATATCGCAGGCTGCCACCAGCCCCATGCCACCGGCATAGACATCGCCTTGCACGCGGGCAATGGTGGGCAGTGGGCAGGTGTAAATGGTGTGCAGCATGTGCGCGAGCTTGCCTGCATCGGCCAGGTTTTCTTCGCGGCTGTAATCCGCCATGCGGCGCATCCAGTTCAGATTGGCTCCCGCACAAAAGGCGGGCCCTTCGGCAGCCAGCACCACGGCGCGTACATCGGCGACCTGAGCCACGGTTTCAAAGGCGGCGGTGATTTCGGCAATCACCTCGTCGCTGAAGGCGTTGCGGATTTCGGGTTGCGTCAGCGTCACGGTGGCAACGTCGGCATTCATGGTCAGGGTGACAGGGCGGGACATGCAACAACCTCCTTGCATTACATGCGGAACACGCCAAAGCGTGTGTCCTCGATTGGCGCATTGCGGCTGGCGGCCAGGCTCAGCGCCAGCACGCGGCGGGTGTCGGCAGGGTCGATCACGCCGTCATCCCACAGGCGGGCGCTGGCGTAGTAGGGGTGGCCCTGCACTTCGTACTGCTGGCGAATGGGGGCCTTGAAGCTTTCCTCTTCTTCAGCACTCCACTGACCGCCCTTGGCTTCTATGCCATCGCGCTTGACGGTGGCCAGCACGCTGGCGGCCTGCTCGCCCCCCATCACGCTGATGCGTGCGTTGGGCCACATCCACAGAAAGCGTGGGCTGAAGGCGCGGCCGCACATGCCGTAGTTGCCTGCGCCAAAGCTGCCGCCAATCACCACGGTGAACTTCGGAACACTGGCTGTGGCCACGGCGGTGACCAGCTTGGCACCGTGGCGTGCAATGCCTTCGTTTTCATACTTGCGGCCCACCATGAAGCCGGTGATGTTCTGCAGGAAGACCAGCGGCACCTTGCGCTGGCAGCACAGCTCAATGAAGTGTGCGCCCTTGACGGCTGATTCGGAAAACAGAATGCCATTGTTGGCAATGATGCCGACCTGCATGCCCTCAATGCGTGCAAAGCCGCAGACCAGGGTGCTGCCAAAGCGGGCCTTGAATTCATCGAACTCGCTGCCGTCGACGATGCGGGCAATGATCTCGCGCACATCAAAAGGCTTGCGGGTGTCGGTGGGGATGACGCCGTACAGCTCCTGCGCATCAAAAAGTGGAGCTGCTGGCGCAGTATCTGCGGGCGCTGCAGGTTTGTTTTTATTCAAATTTTTCACGGCGGTGCGCGCCAGTGCCAGGGCGTGCAGGTCGTTCTCGGCCAGATGGTCGGCCACGCCAGACAGGCGGGTGTGCACATCGCCGCCGCCCAGGTCTTCAGCGCTGACCACCTCGCCCGTAGCTGCCTTCACCAGCGGCGGGCCGCCCAGAAAGATGGTGCCCTGGTGCTTCACGATGATGGATTCATCACTCATGGCGGGCACATAGGCGCCACCGGCGGTACAGCTGCCCATGACCACGGCAATCTGGGCAATGCCCTGGGCACTCATATTGGCCTGGTTGTAGAAGATGCGGCCAAAGTGGTCGCGGTCCGGGAAAACGTCGTCCTGGTTGGGCAGATTGGCGCCGCCGGAGTCCACCAGGTAAATGCAGGGCAGGCGGTTTTGCTGCGCAATTTCCTGGGCACGCAGGTGCTTTTTGACCGTCATGGGGTAGTAGGTGCCGCCTTTGACGGTGGCGTCATTGCACACCACCATGCAGTCCACGCCTGCCACGCGGCCAATACCGGCAATCAGTCCAGCACCGGGCGCTGCGTTGTCGTACATGTTCAGCGCGGCCAGCGGCGCAATTTCCAGGAAGGGCGTGCCGGGGTCCAGCAGCTGCTGCACGCGATCTCGTGGTAGCAGTTTGCCGCGCGCTACATGCTTGGCGCGGGCGGCTTCGCCCCCACCCAGGGCGATGTGCGCACAACGTGCACGCAAATCCTCCACCAGTGCCTGCATTGCACGGCTATTGGCCTGGAATTCCTCGGAACGAGGGTTGAGTTGACTGCGCAATACGCTCATATTGTCTCCTTGTGAATAGTCGGCAGGCCCCGGTTTTTCGGTGGTTTTTTGGTGCATGATGCCTGCCGTTCGGGACTTATCCCGAGATTGGTCCGTGGTTTTTGTATACGGCTGAAACTCGCGCGCGAGAAGCTACTGAAGAATGCAGCATGCACACCGTTGAAATCGTTTTGCTGGTCCTGATGCTTGGGGCTGTGACCGGCATTGCCGCGCGTTACGTGCGCGGGATTCCTCTTCCCCTGATTCAGATCGGCATCGGTGCCTTGATCGCCTGGCCGCAAAAGGGTCTGCATATCGCGTTTGACCCCGAGCTGTTCCTGCTGCTGTT
>ERZ1034680.1194-NODE-1194-length-10402-cov-10.151638_pt1 | contig 10402 bp, 7 predicted proteins | sample MGYA00520639_ERZ1034680 | MGnify/ENA primary metagenome ERZ1034680 (study PRJEB33766, sample SAMN09781760) | gut metagenome | biome: gut microbiome | host: Homo sapiens | place: Madagascar | study: EMG produced TPA metagenomics assembly of the PRJNA485056 data...
CACTGGTCAGACTGGATTCAAAATATGCCCCTTTTTAAAGTGGGCTCAGTTATGATTTTATTCAAGTTTGCCACTTGGTTGCAAAAATCGGTTTGAAGATTCGAATGCAACTGAGTTGCAAGGATTTTTGTGTATTTTTGCCAGCGGATCCATGATAAGATTCGTTGTGTGAAATTGTAGTGTAGAATTATAAAATAGAAGGAAAAAACAAACATGAAAAGAATTATTTTAATAGTCGCCGTTACGGCGATTGCCTGGGCTGGCTTCGCTTTCTTTGCGAAACAGACCGGTTCTGAGGCTCATGCGCATGAGGAACATGAGCACGAAGAAGTAGATTTTGATCATATTCCGTTGACAGCCAAGCAGGTCAGCACCGTGGATTTGAAGATGGGCGAGGCTGTGGAGCGTGAGATGGATGCCACCATTGATGCGAAGGGTTCGCTCGTACTGCGTGCACAGGCAATGGGCGATGTGGCTTCGCTCATGGGAGGCATCGTGAAAAGCATTTCCGTAAAGGAAGGACAGTTTGTACACAAGGGTCAGGTGGTTGCCACTGTTGAGAATACCGATGTGGTGAGTCTGCAGCGTGAGTATTATTCTGCAGCCAAGGAGTGTGAACTTGCCCGAATTGATATGGAGCGTCAGAAGCTGCTTGCTCATAATGGCGCCGGCATCAAGCGCACCCTGCAGCAGGCTCAGAAAGATTACCATGTGGCTCATGCCAACATGTTGGGCATCGGTCGCCAGTTGGCACAGATGGGCATTTCTATTGCCGCTGTAGCCAAAGGCAAGTTTACCACAGCGTTCCCTTTGCGTGCACCTATCTCCGGCATCGTGAGCGAGATGACTGCCAGTCTGGGCAGTTATGCTGATATGCAGACTCCTCTGATGAAGATTAGAAACACCCAGGCGGTGGAATGCGACCTCAATGTCTTCGAGAAGGATTTGGCAAAGATCAAGGTGGGCAATCGTGTGACCCTGAACCTGACCAATCAGCCTGGCGTAAAACTTTCAGGAACCGTTTATGGCATGAACCAATACTTTAACGATAACTCGAAAGCCGTTGCTGTTCATGTAAAATTGGATGCTGCAAGCGTGAAGAGTTATCTGCATTCTTCTTCAGGCAACACCCATGGCGGAAAGCTTTTTGCTGGCATGTATGTAAGCGGAAAGATAGCCACTGGCAGCCAGCAGTGCCTCGCTCTGCCATCCCAGGCTATCGTGAGCAGCGATGGAAAGCAGTATGTCTTCGCCCTCAATGGAGCTCCCAGCAAGGGTAACTACAGCTTCTCCCGCCATGAGGTAACCACAGGTGCTTCGGATGGTAAATATACAGAGGTGAAGCTATGCGACCATCTTCTCAAAGGCAAGGATGGAGCTGCCGGCAAGAAGATTGTAACCGAGAATGCTTATTATCTGGCTTCGCTTACAGGCGAACATGGTGAGCATGCGCATTAAGAAAGGGTAGCTTATGTTTCAGAAACTTATTACTTATTCCATTCGCCATAAACTGGTGATTGGAGTACTTTCTATAGCCCTGGCGATATGGGGTGTCTGGTCGCTGGTGCATCTTCCCTTCGATTCCACCCCGGATATTACTGATAATCAGGTGCAGGTCATCACGCAGGCTCCTTCGCTGGGAGCCCAGGAGGTGGAGCAATACGTAACCACTCCTGTAGAGATGGCACTTGCCAATATCCCCCGCATCCAGGAACGCCGAAGCATTTCAAGAAGCGGACTCTCGGTTATTACGCTTGTCTTCGACGATGCAGCCGATATCTATTGGGCACGTTCGCAGGTGAGTCAGGTGGTGGAACAGTTGGAGAAAGAACTGCCTAAGAACACCGAAACCGAGATGGGACCTATTGCCACCGGATTGGGCGAAATCTACCACTATACCATTCGTGCCAAGGAGGGATACGAGCATAAATACTCGCTCACCCAGCTCAGAACCATGCAGGACTGGATTGTGCGCAAACAGCTTTCCGGAACCCCTGGCGTTGCTGAGGTAAGCGGTTGGGGCGGCTATGTCAAGCAATATGAGGTGGCTATCAATACCGACCAGCTCAACGCCAGCGGCGTTTCCGTAAGTGAGGTGTTTGATGCCTTGCAGCGCAACAATACCAATACGGGCGGCAGCTACATCGAGCAGAATTCCAATCAGTATTATATCCGAGGCATCGGTGTGGTGAAGAATCTGGAGGATGTTGCCAACATCACGGTGAAGACGGTGGATGGAACACCTGTTAAGGTGGGCGATGTGGCAAAGGTTCAGTTGGGTCATGCCACCCGTTTCGGTGCCGTTACCCGCAATGGTGAAGGCGAGGTGGTGGCAGGTATCGCCATCATGCTCAAGGGCGAGAACTTCCAGGAGGTAATCAAAAACGTGAAGGAGCGAATCAGCCAGATTCAGAAATCACTGCCCGAAGGCGTGGTCATCGAACCGTTTATCGACCGTACCAACCTGGTGGATAGAGTAGAGGGCACCATCGCCCGCAACCTCATCGAAGGTGGACTCATCGTTATCTTCGTGCTTGTCATCTTTCTGGGCAACTGGCGTGCAGGACTGGTGGTGGCGAGTGTCATCCCGCTCAGTATGCTCTTTGCCTTTGGCATGATGAAGACCTTCGGCATCGACGGCAACCTGATGTCATTGGGTGCCATCGACTTCGGTATGATTGTCGATTCCGCCGTCATCATCGTCGAGGCGGTGGTTACACATATTAATACAGGTCATTTCTCGCAGCCCGAGGTGCGTGCTGCCTATCTTGCCCAATGCCAGAAGGAAGGAAATGCGGTTCCTTTCGCCCTGACCCAGAAGCAGATGGACGAGGAAGTTCACTTCTCGGCTTCCCGCATCCGCCAGAGTGCAGCCTTCGGCGAAATCATCATCATGATTGTATACATTCCGCTGATGACCCTGGTGGGCATCGAGGGAAAGATGTTCCGTCCGATGGCGCTCACCGTGTTCTTCGCCATCCTCGGTGCCTTCATCCTGTCGCTCACCTATGTGCCGATGGCAAGTTCGCTCCTGTTGAGCCGCAAGGTGCACAGCAGGAAGACTTTCTCTGATAAGATGATAGAGAAGTTGCAGGGCTGGTATCGTCCTATCCTCGATTGGGTGCTTGCCCGCAACAGGGATGTCATCACGGGTGCCGTAGCTCTGTTCTGCGTCAGCGTGGTGGGTTTCAAGTATCTCGGAGGCGAGTTTATCCCGAGTCTGGAAGAAGGCGATTTCGCTGTGGAAATGAGTATGTCGCAGGGTACGTCGCTCTCGCAGATGGTGGAGAGCTGCAGCAAGGCTGAAAAACTGCTCAAGAAGGAATATCCTGAAATCAAGCAGGTGGTGAGCCGCATCGGAAGCGCCGAGATTCCTACCGACCCGATGCCTGTGGAACGTGCCGACATCATGATAGCCCTGAAACCGAAGGCAGAATGGACCTCTGCCAAGACGACTCCCGAACTGATGGAGAAGATGGAGGAAACCCTCAGCGCCATTCCAGGTCTCGAGGCAGAGATTTCCCAGCCTATCCAGATGCGCAACAACGAGTTGCTTACGGGTATCAAGCAGGATGTGGCTATCAAGATTTTCGGTGACGACCTCGATGTGCTTACCCAGCAGGCAGGAAAGGTGAAGAAGATGATAGAAGGCGTGCCGGGCGTGAGTGGCATCTTTGTAGAAGAAGTTGCCGGCTTGCCTCAAATCCAGGTAAGATACAACCACGAGAAGATGGCGGCTTACGGCATCAGCGTGGATGATATCAGCAGTGTTCTGGAGACTACCTTTGCCGGTGCCGTGGCTGGTTCCGTCTACGAGGGCGACAAGAAGTTTGACATCGTGCTCCGCATGGATCCTTCGCAGCGCAATGTAGAGCAGCTTGAACTGTTGAGTATTCCGCTGAAGGATGGCACGAATATTCCGCTTTCGCAAGTAGCGGATATCGATTATTCGCCTGCTCCGGCACAGGTGTCGCATGAGAATGGTGCCCGGCGCATCTACGTGGGCTTCAATGTGAAGGGGCGTGATGTGCAAAGCACGGTGGAGGATATCCAGGAGATTCTCGACGAAAAGCTGAAACTCCCTGAAGGCTACTATTATAATTATGGTGGTGAGTTTGAGAATCTGCAGAGTGCCAGCCGACGACTGATGGTGGTGATTCCGATAGCGCTGGTCATCATCCTGCTGCTGCTCTATGCCACGGTGAAGAATGTAAAAGAGTCGCTCTTCGTGTTCTCGGCTATTCCTCTGGCTGCGATAGGTGGTGTCTGGGCTTTGTGGCTCCGCGGTATGCCTTTCAGTATTTCGGCAGGTGTGGGCTTCATCGCCCTCTTCGGTGTGGCGGTGCTCAACGGCATCGTGCTCATCGGTCAGATGAACCAGATGCAGAAGGAACAGCTCCAGTTGCCGTTAGTAGCGGGAACCAGTGCGGGTGAGATGATTCATCGTCGCATCATCGATAGCTGCATGCTCCGTCTGCGTCCTGTCCTGATGACGGCTTTGGTGGCTTCCATGGGATTCCTCCCGATGGCGCTCTCGCAGGGCGATGGTGCCGAGGTGCAGCGCCCACTTGCCACGGTGGTGATTGGCGGACTCATCACGAGTACCCTGCTCACCCTGCTGGTGCTCCCTGCCATCTACAAGACATTTACCAAGCGTTAGAATTTTCAGATACTGAACTTGTTTGAATATCAAGCATTAGAATTGAATAATATGAAGAAGTTTTTTAAGAAGAATCAAATATGGCTTGCATCCTGGATGCTGCTGATGCCTTTGGCGACGGATGCTCATCTTTCTGTAAAGATGGAAGATGCACATCTTTCTGCCTCGGATGCATCACGCTTTGATGCAAGTATTCCGGGTCAGAAGATGACCTTGCAGCAGTGTTTCCAACTGGCTGATAGGCAGAACCTCGCCTTGCAATCCGGCAGAAAAGCCGTAGAAAAGGCTCAGGTAATGCAGGGAACAGCATGGGATCTGGACAAGACGGAAATCGCCTTCTCGCAGAACCCGGCTTCCAGCGGTGATACCGATAATGGACTCACCTTCTCGCAGAGCATAGAGTTTCCTACGGTCTATACAGCCCGTCGCGGGCAACTGAAAGCAGAGACCCAGGCAGAAAAAAGCAGATTGAACGTCACATCCCAACAGCTCAGACTCGAAATAGCCAATGTTTATTATGCGATGCTTTACCAGACCCATCGCCTTCAGATTCTGCTGCAGCAGGATTCCGTCATCCAGCGCTATTGCGATGTAGCCGGGAAGAGATACAAGGCGGGCGAGGCGAGACAGCTGGAGTTCCTCTCTGCCGATCGCATGAGAAACGACAACCGCCTGGAGATGACGAAGGTGAAGAACGAGGCAGAGAATCTGCAGACTGCCCTGATGGCGCTGCTCAACACCACTACGCCTGTGGTGCCTGCTGCCGACAATCTCGTCATCTCGCAGCGTTCGCCCATGAATGCAGCCTTCAACTATCAGCAGACTGCCGATGCGCAATATCAGAAAGACCTCATCTCGGCGCTCGACCAAGAGGTGAAGTGTGCCAAGACGGGCTATGCGCCATCGCTCTCTCTGGCTTTGCGCTCGCAGCTTCTCATCGATAGCTGGGATCCCTATCACATCAATCGCCAGCGCTTCACCGAAGGCAATTTCTTCGGTTTCGAAGTAACCGTGGGGGTTCCGCTCTTCTATGGCGCAACCAAGGCGAAGGTGAAGGCTGCGCAGAAAGACCGCGAGGTGGCTCAGTTGGCGATGCAGCAGGAGCAGCGCGAAAAGGAGCGGGATTACAAACAGGGATATAACCGCCTGCAGAATGCCATCAAGCGAATGGAATATTACAGCGGCGAGAATATGGCGAAGGCGAAGGACATAGAACGTCTCAGCACTCTGGAGTATGAGAATGGTGAAATCAGTTATGTGGAATACGCCAGCGCCTTGCAGGAGGCGATAGATATGCGATTGAAGCAGGCTGAGGTGGTCAACGAATATAATGAGGCTGTTCTTGCCTTAATGGCACTCAATAATAGCCTGTAAAAATAGTCAATTAAGGAATAAATAGCATGCATCGGTGCTTTTTTTGGTGTTTTTTCCAAAAAATGTACCGATGCTTTCGTTTTTTTTTGTATCTTTGCAAAAAATATAGCTATAATTATGGGATTATTCGGATTATTCAGCAACAAAAAGAAAGAAACTCTCGATAAAGGACTTGAAAAAACCAAGGAGAGTGTGTTTAGCAAATTAGCTCGTGCGGTGGCTGGTAAGTCAACCGTAGATGACGATGTGCTCGACGACCTCGAAGAGGTGCTCATCACATCGGATGTAGGTGTAGAGACTACGGTGAAGATCATTCATCGCATCGAGGAGCGCGTGGCTCGCGACAAGTATGTTTCTACCTCAGAGCTCGACAGAATCTTAAGAGAGGAAATCGCCAGTCTCCTGGAAGAGAACCATAGCGATGACAATGAGAATTGGGACTTGCCTTCCGACCACAAGCCATACGTTATCCTGGTGGTGGGTGTTAATGGAGTAGGCAAGACTACTACCATCGGTAAGCTTGCCTACCAGTTTAAGAAGGCTGGCAAGAAGGTTTATCTGGGTGCTGCCGATACCTTCCGTGCCGCAGCCGTGGAGCAGATTTCCATCTGGGGCGACCGCGTGGGTGTACCGGTGGTGAAGCAGCAGATGGGTTCCGACCCTGCAAGCGTGGCTTTCGACACCCTGCAGAGTGCCAAGGCAAATGGTGCCGACGTGGTGCTCATCGATACTGCAGGAAGATTGCATAACAAGGTGAATCTGATGAACGAGCTGAAGAAGATTAAGGAGGTGATGAAGAAGGTGATGCCTGAGGCACCAGACGAGGTAATGCTCGTATTGGATGGCAGTACGGGTCAGAACGCCTTCGAGCAGGCCAAGCAGTTTGCTGCCGTTACCAATATCACTTCTCTTGCCATCACCAAGCTCGACGGCACAGCCAAGGGCGGCGTGGTCATCGGAATCTCCGACCAGCTCAAGGTGCCGGTGAAATACATCGGATTGGGTGAGGGAATGGAAGACATGCAGCTCTTCAACAAGAAGGAATTCGTGGATTCCCTGTTCAAGAAATCAAAGTAGATTTCGGATGCAATTGATGTGAAAAGAAACGGGAATCAGATTAGTATATATAATAAGGTATAGGTGAATGAAAAAGAACCAGATAGATATCATAACTTTGGGCTGTTCCAAAAACCTGGTCGACAGCGAGCTGTTGATGAAGCAGTTTGAGGCGAACGGCTACCATTGTGTACACGATTCAAAGCGCCCTCAGGGCGAGATAGCCGTCATCAACACATGCGGCTTCATCGAGGATGCCAAGCAGGAAAGCATCGACACCATCCTCGAATTTATCCAGGCTAAGGAAGAGGGACGCCTGAACAAACTCTATGTGATGGGCTGCCTCTCGCAGCGTTATCAGAAGGAATTGGAGGCTGAGATGCCTGAGGTGGATAAGTTCTACGGCAAGTTCAACTACAAGGAACTGCTCAAGGAGCTGGGTAAGGCCGAAGTGCCTGCCTGCAACGAGCGCCGCCATCTTACCACCCCTCACCACTATGCATACATCAAGATTTCAGAGGGCTGCGACCGCCGCTGCGCCTATTGCGCCATTCCGCTCATCACGGGCAAGCACGTCTCCCGTCCTAAGGAAGATATCCTCAACGAGGTGCGCGAACTGGTAGCCGACGGCGTGAAGGAGTTCCAGATCATCGCTCAGGAACTTACCTACTACGGCATGGATATCGATGGCAAGCATCATATCACCGAACTCATCAGCGAGATGGCCGACATCCCTGGCGTTAAGTGGATTCGTCTGCATTACGCTTATCCAAACCAGTTCCCGCTCGATCTGCTCGATGTGATGCGCGAGAAGCCAAACGTATGCAAGTATCTCGACATCGCCCTGCAGCACATCAGCGACCACATGCTCACTCGCATGCATCGCCACGTAACCAAGCAGGAGACGCTCGACCTGCTCACCATCATCCGCAACCGCGTGCCGGGCATCCATATCCGCACCACGCTGATGGTAGGTTTCCCAGGCGAGACCGAGGAGGATTTCCACGAGTTGCTCGACTTCGTGCGTGAACAGCGTTTCGAGCGTATGGGTGCCTTTGCCTATTCAGAAGAGGAGGGAACCTACAGTGCCAAGAACTACGAGGATGATGTTCCTGCCGATGTGAAGCAGCGCCGTCTTGACGAACTGATGATTCTGCAGCAGGACATCAGTGCCGAGATTGAGGCAGGCAAGGTGGGACTCACGATGCCGGTGGTTATCGACCGCAAGGAAGGAGATTACTATATCGGCAGAACTGAGTTCTGTTCGCCAGAGGTTGACCCAGAGGTGCTTATCAAGGTAACAGACCAACGCTTGCGTGTGGGCAGTTTCTACAAGGTAAAGATGACCAGCAGCGAGGAGTTCGACCTGTATGGCGAAGTAGTGAGATAGAATTATAATTAAAGAATCAGAAGATGAACAATAAGGACTATATAGCAGAACTGGCTCAGCAGACGGGTTATTCGCAAGACGACACCCAGAAGATGGTGCGCAAGGTGATAGACGCCATGATTGCTGAATTTGAGGAAGGGGAAATGGTCTCCATCCCCAACTTTGGTACGTTCGAGGTGAAGAAGCGCCTAGAGCGCGTGGTGGTGAATCCTACCACCAGGAAGCGACAGCTGGTTCCGCCTAAACTGGTGCTCGGCTTTCGTCCTGTTGCTGCCGTTAAGGAGAAGCTAAAGAATGGAGGAGAAGCTTATGAGTAAGAACAGTTTGACTGTCTTGGCACAGAAGCTAGCTGAGAAAACGGGTATCAGTCAGCAGGATGCCGAGTTGTTCATCAGAAAGATGTTTGATGTAGTCAATGAAGGGCTCCAGGCTGACAAGCAGGTAAAGATGAAATGGCTTGGAACCTTCAAGGTTACTTCGGTGAAGGATCGGGAGAGCGTGGATGTCAACACGGGCGAGCGCATCGTCATTGAGGGAAGAGATAAGATCTCCTTTACCCCGGATACGATTCTCAAGGAAATCATCAACAAGCCGTTTGCACAGTTTGAGACGGTGGTGGTGAACGACGGGGTAGAGTTTGATGAAATCGACAGGAAGTTTGAGGCAGAAGAACAGCTGGCTGAGAATCAGCAGATGGATGAGGCTGAGGAGATTCCTGAACCATTGGATGGTTCTGAAACATCAGAGGAAACTTCAGAAGCAACTGGTATTTCTGAAATCTCTGATACTTCTGAAACTTCAGATTCATCTGAAATATCAGACACTTCTGAAACGTCAGATGTGATTGATTTCCTGGATGAATCAGAAGCTCCATCCGTGAGCGATAAGGTCGTTGTAATAGGCGAATCTGAACCTCAATATGATGCTTCTCCTGAAATCATAACAGAAACTATCGTAGAAAAGTCGGTTAAGGAAATGAAGGATGAGGATGAGGCTGAGCCAACACTTGAGCCTGAGTCTACACTTGAGCCAACCCTTGAGCCAACACCTGAGCCTGAGCAAATATCAGCTCCAGATTCAGAACCTGTAGTTGAATCAGCTTGTGCATCCGATTCAGAAACATCCGAAGACTCAGAGTCTTACGATACTTTTGAATCTACCAAAAAGGGTGTAGTGATTCCTCGTTATCTGGTAATAGTTGCCTGCTTCATCGTCGTAGCCTTGATTGGCGGCATCGGTTGGTTTGCCTTTAATTATGGTAAGATGGCAGCGCAGCGCGACCATCTCGCATTGCAACTGGACAACTTCCATCAGGGCAACAAGGCAGCTAAACCAACTCCGGCTCCTCTTTCGCAGGAAGAAATCATGAGAAAGAAGGCGATAGAAGATAGCATCAGAATGGCGCAGGCTAGCGAAGCCGTGAAAATGGCTGAGGCTGATGGCAAGCAGGCTGATAAGAAGGATTCTCTTCTTGCCGCTAAGCAGCAGAAAGATGCTGAGGCTAAGAAGCAGGCTGAATTGAATAAGCGGGCTGATGCCAAGAAGTTGGCTGAGGCAAAGAAAGCTGCTGAGGCTAAGAAGCTGCAAGCCGAAAAAGCTGCCGCCCATGCATCTGCCAAATACGATCAGGATGCTCGTGTCCGCACGGGTGCCTATCGTATTGTGGGTGTAGCTGAGGTGGTTACAGCCCGAGAAGGTCAGACCATAGAAGCCATCAGTAAGCGTTATTTCGGTCCGGGCATGGAGTGTTACGTTGAGGCTCTCAATGGTTCCGGCAAGTTGAAAGCCGGACAGAAAGTCAAGATTCCGAAACTGGAATTGAAAAAGAAGTCAAGAACGCCATAAGGGCGAGCTTATCGAAAATATGAGAGGGTGTGTCAAAAGTCCAAGACACACCCTCTTTTTTGTTGCTTCATCGTTTT
>ERZ1034680.1195-NODE-1195-length-10402-cov-4.656615_pt1 | contig 10402 bp, 7 predicted proteins | sample MGYA00520639_ERZ1034680 | MGnify/ENA primary metagenome ERZ1034680 (study PRJEB33766, sample SAMN09781760) | gut metagenome | biome: gut microbiome | host: Homo sapiens | place: Madagascar | study: EMG produced TPA metagenomics assembly of the PRJNA485056 data...
AAGTCGAAGGCCAAGGTTTCGATGAAGACCCCGATCTTGTCTGTGACGCTTGCCGTTGCCGACGATGTGCGCGGGTCCATCGAGGCCGCGCTGGGCGATATCGCCGAAGCTGGTCGCGTGACCGGACCGATCGCCTTCACCGCACCGGCTGCCGCCGAGGGTGAGGACGAGGCCGCCGATGTGACGGTCGCCGAAAGCGAGCTAGGCGAACCGCCGGCCAAGAAACCGAAGAAGTGAGTCTCTGAGGTGAGCCGCCAGCGGCTTTTGTAGCGCAGCCGCTCACTTCACCCACATACGAGGGGCCTTTCCTTTGCATGAAGGAGAGGCCCCTCGTATATCCCGTCACTGTCTGCAACTAACCGTGCCCCCTTTTGCTCATATTCAGTCAAAATCGCGGGAAAAATGCTTTCGTGAGCGAAAAGGGGTATAAATCGCAGGCAAAACGGTCGAAATCATATCCCCTTTTGCTCACGTCCGTGCAGAATCGCCCTAAATCGCAAGACGTGCGCGCATAGAACCGTCCTTATCCCGTTCTCGGCTGTTCTCAGCGTACATTCCCGCCCCTGCGCACAAACCCGTACGCGAAAAATGGTTTTTATGGGCGTAATCTCAACGAATGCACAAGCGGAGGCGGAAATCGCAATCAAAAACCCCGAAACGTACCACGTAAGCAACGGAGCACTATCGGATTTAGCGCATCGCACAAACCGCGTGCTCTACAACACCGGAACGGACAGGAGGTACTGCGGGCCAGCGGACGAATTTCCGGAACCGTTCCCACCCAATCCGGCCTGCAGCGCATCGTCGAAAACTTCCGCAGCGGCGGCCAATTCGACCGTCTCGTCAATCAAATCGCCATTATCCGGCGTGAAACCGGTTTTCGCCAAGCCATAGCCGGCAACCGGCAACGAACTGGACATCGAATCGGCGGAAGAAGAGGAATCGGAACCGCTGTTCTTCGAAGAGCCGTCCACTCCCCCGACTTTCGCCACATTCTTCGACGTGGTGTCCGCTGCGGCGCCGAACGACGGGCGTAGTCCGCCCGCGTAGCTCATCACATCATCCATGCTGATGGCGTTCTTGTCATCGACCAAGCTGGTCGAATCGGCGGTGTTGTTCTTCGCCTGCGCGCGTTCGGCCTTGCGTTGCGCACGGGACCGCCATTTCTCGGCTTTCGCGCACAACGATTGGCTGGCGGAGGCGGAACGCAACGTGTCCAGCACAGAAGCGTCATCGGCAGCGCCCGATTCGGACGTGTCGTCATCCGAATCCAGCTGGTCGGCGAATCGCAGCACGATCTGGTGGAATGCGCTGGCCTGTCCGGTGTGCTCGCTGGCGTCCGCCAACGCGGTCATCGCCGCGGACACCTTGTCGGACGCGGTTTTGAGCTTCTCATTGTCTTTGATGCCGGCACGCACGTCGGCGATCGCCTGGGTTTCGTAGCTGCCAGCCGTGCCTGCGGTGGCGCCCAGTTCCTTAAGCCGAGCCGTGTATGCGTCGGTGAAATCCATCGAATACGGGATCATGGCCGCGGACAGCTGCGATTGGCCGGCACTGTAGTCTTTGGAGCCGCGCTGTTGTTCCTCGCCGGCGCGCTTGGTGAGCTCGTTCACCAAGCCGGATGTGCCACGCTGTTCGATGGTGCGAATCACCTCGTCGACGGCGTCGGCCGCGCCGATATGCCGGTATGCGGCGCTCACGTCGTTGACGGCGTTGGCCAGGTCTGCCACGGATTTAGCTACGGAGGTATCGCCGTTCAGTTCGGACGCGGTGCCGAGAATGGCGGGAAGCTGTGTGGCGTTGCCGATCGAACCGGACAGATGCGTGGTGTATGAGCCCACGTACGCGTCGATGTAGCCGTCGAACGCCTGATCGTGCGCTTTGGAACGTACGGCGATGGTCTGTTTGGCAAGCGCTTTCTCGTTGTCTCTGAGCTGTTCCAGTTGGGCGATGAGCTTGCGGTTGCGTTGCGAGCCGACGTTGGTCAGACCGTCCACCAAGGTGGTTGCACGCTTGGTCAGGTCAGGCAGTGATTGCTGAACGTTGCCTTCCACCGCGGCGATGGACAGTGAGCTCATGGTGAAGTGCTTCGCCGTCACGTAGGCGTTGAAGGTCAGGTCCTCGCCCGGTTTGCCGACCGCAGCCACCAGGGTCGAGGTGTTGTCGGATGAGACGAGCACGCCGTCATCAGCGGTCACGTCACTGCCGACGCGTCCGGGAATGGTGAAGGCGACGATTGGCGTCAGATTGGCGGTCACGTCGGGTTTCGTGGCATGCAGGGCGATGCGTATGCCGATCATGCCGGAAGCGCCGGAAACGTCGGAAACGCTTACGTCGGGCCCGTTGAGGGTGAAGGAGACGGATATTTTCCACGGCAATGCGACAACGCCTTTGGGAACGCGTTTCGACGTGGAGGATCCGCTGTTGGTCAGGAAAAGGCGGCCTGGTTTGTCGATGGAGGTGTAGGCGCTCATCACGTCATCATGCGATGCATCGGCCGCGTACTGCCCATTCTGTTGCAAGGCCGATATCGCGTCGTTCACGCCGACTGCCGCGACGGGAGCGGCGGTGATGACGGCGACCGCGATCGCCGCGGCAAGCGGGCGTCGGGCACCGGATGGACGGTTCGCGGTGGCGTGGCGCATGCCGGACCTCTCAATCGCAATCGAAACAACTTTCCAAGGCATTTAATGTAGTGCCCGGCATGCCCGTCGGCAATGGACGTTCGCGCGGGGCGCGCGGAAAACGGACGGCTCAGGCGAAAACGTCGAGTACGCCCGGGTCTCCCCCGTTTTCGGCGATGCGCTTGTGGCGGCGCTTGGCCTCGGTCACCACGAATTCGCGGTACATTTCGGCGATTTCCGGATCCAGTCCGGCTTCGTCGGCAATGCGATGCAGACGCTCGATCTGGGCATGTTCACGCTGGTAATCGGCCGGCGCGAAGCCCGCACGCGCCTTGAGCACACCCACCTGCGACGTGTATTTGAACCGTTCCGCCAGCAGCGAGACGATGGCGGTGTCGACGTTGTCTATCGATTGGCGCAGCGAGGCGATTTTAGCCACCACATCGGCCACTTCGGGGTTGTTCTGCGCGGTGCGCGCGTCGATGATGGTTTCGGATTCGGTTTCTTTTTCTGGCCGAAGCCAGTCATGTTCGCTGTCGCTCATGGGTATAAGCCTACCGCGCACCCTACCGCGGCATCTGCCGAACAGCGGTCACTTCGCGAAGTAACGCTGCAGCACGATGGTGGTTTCGGTGCTGACCGACACCGTGCGATGGATGAGGTTCAACAGCTCTTCGAGCTTGCTGGGCGATTCGACGCGAACGGTGAGCATGAAGCTGGGCGAACCGGCGACGGAATCGCAGGACATGATGCCGTCGATGTTTTTGAGCTTGTCTGGAATCTCGGCTTCCTGGGAGTAATCGATGGGCGTGACCGCGATGTAGGCGTTCACCGCAAGGCCGCGGCGCTCGTCGTCGATAACCGCCTTGTAGCCGCGGATCACGCCGCGACGCTCAAGCTTCTGCACGCGCGACTGCACGGCGGACACGGACAGGCCTGTCGCCTCGGAAAGGTGGGACAGCGTGGCTCGGCCATCCTTTTCAAGCATGTCGAGGATTACGCCATCGGTCGCGTCGAGCTGGCTCACAACCGTACGTGCGTCTACCGGATCATTGTCACTGTTGGTCATTCATACCCCTTTTCCAACAATCCACTGCACCGGCCGCAATCGACCGTCCCCACTGCAGTTCCATGTTCTTTTTCTTCCTTACCATACCCACTACCGCGCACATACCGTCGCGGAATCGCCGCAGTTTATCCGGACGGCGCAACGCTGTCATGAAATATCTTTGTTTTATTTAGCTCATACCCCCATATCGACCATATATATTTTTCCCATTTATCTTTTCTCGTCGTATTTTTACCTATTTTTTAATTGACAACGTTGTCCAAAAAGTGGTCAATCTCACGAAATTCGTCGAAACGTACGCATAGGAAAGAGGCTACACGGCGATTGCCATGCAGCCCCTCAAACCTTCAGATTCGCTTGCAGCCGACGACTCAGTTGCCGTTGGTGGCGTTGCCGCTCTGCTGGATGAGCGACGCCATGAAATCGCGGTTGGTCGCTGTCTTCTTCAGACGCGGCACGAGCGTCTGGTAGGCCTGCTCCGGCTCGAGGCCGCCCAGAAGACGACGCAGACGGTAGATGATCGGCAGTTCCTGCGGATCGGTGATGAGCTCCTCACGGCGGGTGCCGGAGGCGTTCACGTCGATGGCCGGGAACAGGCGCTTGTCGGCGAGCTCGCGGCTCAGACGCAGTTCCATGTTGCCGGTGCCCTTGAATTCCTCGAAGATCACCTCGTCCATCTTGGAACCGGTTTCCACCAGCGCGGAGGAGATGATGGTCAGGGAGCCGCCGTTTTCGATGTTGCGGGCGGCGCCGAAGAACTTCTTCGGCGGGTACAGCGCCTGCGCGTCCACACCACCGGACAGGATGCGGCCGGAGGCCGGCGCGGCGATGTTGTAGGCACGGGCCAGACGGGTCATGGAGTCGAGCAGCACCACCACGTCCTGGCCGAGCTCCACGAGACGCTTGGCGCGTTCGATGGCCAGTTCGGCGACGGTGGTGTGGTCGGAGGCCGGACGGTCGAAGGTGGAGGAGATGACCTCGCCCTGCACCGTGCGTTCCATGTCGGTGACTTCCTCCGGACGTTCGTCCACGAGGACGACCATCAGGTGGACTTCCGGATTGTTGGTGGCAATCGCGTTGGCGATGTTCTGCAGGGTGATGGTCTTGCCGGCCTTCGGCGGGGACACGATCAGGCCACGCTGGCCCTTGCCGATCGGCGCCACGATGTCGATGAGGCGGCCGGTGAGCTTGTTCGGCGTGGTCTCCTGCTTCAGGCGTTCCTGCGGATACAGCGGGGTGAGCTTGCTGAACTGCGGACGATGCTGCGCTTCCTCGACGCTCATGCCGTTGATGGAGTCGATGGACTGCAGCGGCACGAACTTCTGACGCTGGTTGCGACGTTCGCCTTCACGCGGGGCGCGGATGGAGCCGTGCACGGCGTCGCCCTTGCGCAGGCCGTACTTCTTGACCTGGCCCATGGAGACATACACGTCGTTCGGTCCCGGCAGGTAGCCGGACGTACGCACGAACGCGTAGGAGTCGAGCACGTCGACGATGCCGGCGACCGGCACGAGGTCTTCCTTCGGCTCGTCGCGATGCTGGTCGCGGTCGGCGCGATCCATACGATCGTTGCGCTGGTCGCGGTCGGCGTTGCGGTCCATGCGGTCGGCGCGATCGTTACGGTCGTTGCGATCATTGCGATCGCCCCTGCCGCGACGCTCGTCACGCTCGTCGTAATCGCGGTCACGGCCACGCATACGGCGGCCACGGCGATCGTTGCGTCCACGGCTGTGACGGTATTCGTTGTCTTCGGTCTCGTCGCGACGCTTATCATCGTCGGCGTCTTCCTGCGACGGCAGCGTGGCGAGGATGTCATCAAGGTCGCGCACGACGTCTTCGCTCTTCGGCCCGTCCGCCACGCGACGGCGGCGACGCGGCTCGAAATCGTTCCTACGGTCGTCATCACGACGGCGACGGCGGTCATCCTGCTTCGGAGCGGCATCGTCAAGGCCCAGTTCGGCGAGCAGGTCGGCGCCGGCTTCGGCGTCACGATGGCGACGACGCTTCGGCGCTTCATCGTTCGGCTTCAACGCGTCCACCGCTGCCACGGCATCCGCGACTTCGGAGGATTCCGCGGACTTGGCCTGCTTGGCACGGACGGGGCGTTCCTCCTGCTTGGCTTCATCGGCCTTCTTGTCCTTTGCCGATTTGACCTCAGCGTCTGCGGCGGGAGCGGACTTTGGCGCGCGCACGGTGACGCCGGCCGGAGCCTGGCCGCCGGAACGGGCGGCTTGAAGTGTTGCGATCAGTTCGGTCTTGCGCATGGTGGAGACACCACGAAGTCCCATCTGCTTGGCGAGCTCCTTGAGCTCGGGCAGTTTCATATCATCGAGATTAGGGCTTGTTGCCACTGGTAGTTGCCTTTCCTTGGCTTCCACAGGCATGCGCCCGCGACAGCTGTAAAAAAGAATCGCGGAAAATTTCCGTCGAATGAAAAGTCCGCCGCGAAACATCGCGGTTTTCGAACTGTCCTAACCATACAACGCAACCCAGACCAACGCAAAGCGGGCACGCGCGGTCCGCCCGTGCGGTTCGCGCACCGCGCAATCGCAATGAAAATCGCAATGAAAAAGCCCATGCCAAAAAGCATGGGCTTGATCAAAGTTACGCTGCGAAAAATAAATAACGCGTGCGAAGACGCCCGTCTGAGGCCGAAGGCGTACAAAGGTACGTCGAGCGCCGGAGAAAGGGCGTATGCGCACGCGTTATTTATTTTTCTACTTTTCTTCGTGGTAGGACTTGTCAGTGTTGACCGACCACACGTTGTCTTTCGACGTTTCGCCGCTCTTGATGTCCTTGACGGCTTCGATGGCGGTGGCCATGGAGTGGTCCATGTTGTTGTAACGGTGCTGTCCGTTACGGCCAACGCAGTACAGGTTGCCGAAGGAGTCGAGGTAGTCGACGAGTTCGGGCATGCGGTCGTAGGTGTCGAAGTAGGCCGGGTAAGCCTTCTTGACGCGTTCGCGGTGGGAGTCGAGCACGTCCTGCGGGCCGTTGATGACCTGCATGCGGGTGAGCTCCTGGATGGCGAACTTGGTGGCTTCCTCGTCGGTCATGTTCCAGAAGGAGTCGCCTTCCTCGCAGAAGTATTCGAGGCCGATCCACACGGTGTTGTCGACGTCCTTGACCAGGTACGGGCTCCAGTTGTTGAAGATCTGCAGACGGCCGACCTTGTAGCCCGGATCCTGCACGTAAATCCAGCAATCCGGCACGATCGGCGGGTTGCCGAGGGTCGGAATGTCGGTGGTGTTGGTCAGGCGCAGGTGCTTGACGAGCAGGCCGACGGTGACGAAGTCGCGGTACGGCAGGCCGTTGGCGATTTCGGTCATGTCCTTCGGAGCCGGCTGGTCGGAGGCGTCCACGGCGTTGACAAGGTCCTTGACCGGCATGGAGGAAATGAAGTCGTCCGCGGCCATTTCGGTGCGGTTGCCTTCGGAATCCTCGTACACGACGGATGCGATCTTGCCGTCCTTCTGGCGAATTTCCACCACATTGGCGTCGGTGATGACCTTCACGCCGGCGGCTTCGCAGTTGGATTCGACGGTTTCCCACAGCTGGCCCGGGCCGAGCTTCGGATACCAGAATTCCTCGATGAGGGAGGTTTCGACTTCGGAGTTGTCGCGCTTCTTCGGCAGGAGCTTCTGGAAGGCGTTCTTCAGCACGCCCATGATGCTCAGGCCCTTGACGCGCTGTGCGCCCCAGTCGGCGGAGATTTCGGACGGGTGACGGCCCCACAGTTTCTCGGTGTAGCCCTCGAAGAACATGGAGTAGAGCTTACGGCCGAAACGGTTGATGTAGAAGTTCTCCAGATTGGTTTCCGGCAGCTTGTGCACCATGGACTTCAGGTAGCTGAAGCCGGCGACCATGGTGAGCTTGAAGCCCATGGCCTTCAGGGTGTTGGCGCTCAGGGAAATCGGGTAGTCGAGGAAGTGGCGGTTCCAGTAGATGCGGGACACGCGGTGGCGCTTGAGCATCACCTTGTCTTCGATTTCCGGATCCGGGCCGCCCGGCTCCATATCATGCTCGCGGTGGAGCTTCTTGTCATCATAGCTGGGTGCGCCCTGCAGCGGCAGAACGTCCTTCCACCAGTCCATGATGCGGTCGTCCTTCGAGAAGAAGCGGTGGCCGCCGATATCCATACGATTGCCGTCATGCTTGACGGTGCGGGAGATGCCGCCGAATTCGCGGGTGGCTTCCAGCACGGTCACGTCGTACTGTTCGGAGCCACCGTCCTTGACGAGCTCCCAAGCGGCAGTCAGGCCGGCAGGGCCGCCACCGATGATGACCACGGATTGCTTTTGCGTCACTTTGAAGTCTCCTTACAAACAAAATCGAAGATATTCTACCCGAAGGTAGGGAAACGCACAGCGCACCTGTGCGCATGCACACAAAATCACCGCCAAGTCCGACAGCAATCGCCCTGATAGAAGGAAAACCAGCCGTACGGCTTCCGCCGAAGACTGGTTTTCCGTAGGTCCGCTACATGCTGTCGGGAATGTCGATGTCGGTTTTCTGCACTTCCTCGACGTTCACGTCCTTGAACGTGACGATGCGCACGTTCTTGACGAAACGGCTGGAACGGTAGACGTCCCACACCCACGCGTCGGTCAGCCGCACGTCGAAGTAGACGTCCTGGCCGGCGGAACGCACGTTGAAATCGACCTTGTTGGCCAGATAGAAGCGGCGCTCGGTCTCCACAACGTAGGTGAACAGTTTGATGACGTCGCGGTATTCCTTGTATAGGGACAGCTCGGCGTCGGTTTCGTAGTTGTCGAGGTCCTCGGCGCTCATCGTCTGCCTTCCGTGTCGCGCTTGCGGCCACGTCCAAGCGTGCGCCACCAAGCATCCTTCGAGGTTTTGCGCTCATCCGAGCTGTACGGCCAGTTGTTGTCGGCATCACCGGCCTTCTGGTCCGTCTTCGCCGTTCCGGATGCTTCGTTCGGCTGCGATTCCTGCGATGGCGCGGCAGACGTCTCGTCGGCGGAGGTCTGCGCCGTGTCTCCACTCTGGCCTGCCGCTGCGGCATCGTCCGCATCGCCCTTATGTACGGAGTTGAGTTGGATGGCGATCGAGTGTTCGCGGGCGCTCAACGCCTCCTTGACGCCCGGATTGTCTTCGATCACGTGCATGCCGAACGCGTCGAGCGAGCGGATCGGGTCGAATTCGTCGACGAGCGTGTCCATGACGATGAGGTCCTGGTAACGGTTCTCCGACGCGTTCCACAGGGCATCGCGCGAACGGCCGGACGGCACGAAGCCGAGCGACTGGTAGACGGATACGGAACGCGTGTTCTGTTCCGGCACGGCCACCCAAATGCGGTGCATGCCGAGGCCCGCCGGTTCCGGCGCGAAGCCGTACGTCATCACGCGGGGCATGATGTCTCGCGAGTAGCCGCGGCCGCGGTAGTCCTTGCCGAGCACCACTTGGATGCGGGCGGAACGTGCCCAGCCGTCGATGTCGATGAGGAAGATCATGCCGATCACGTTGTCGGAAGAGGCCGCGTCAAGCTCGCCGTCGCCGTCATGGTCGGCTTCGGTGACGATGGACCATGCGATGGTACGACGAGATTCCGGATCCCCCACGCCGGATTCGTTCGATTTTTCGCCATTGGACCATGCCACGGAACGACGCACCCACGCGTTCACAGCGCCACGTTCGGCCACGCGGTCCTTGCCGGTGATGCCGGATGCGCCGACGTACGCCTCAATGACCTCCATGCGTGCGATGTCGTCGATGGTGGCGGGGCGCAAGTGCACCATCTCGCCCTTGATGGGCGGAATGACGATGCGTTCCGGCAGCTCCCTCGCCCGCTGGTCCGTCGTCTGTTCCTTCGCTGTGGTTTCAGCGTACTCTGACATGATTATCGTTCCCTATGTTTCTCGGCGCGGTCCCTCGCCACACCCATACCGACGGTATTGTACCCGACTGAACGCCAGCTGGGAGTTTTGTTAGGCAAAATCCCCGTGAAACCTCCCCCAGCCGACGCGTGAATCGTACGAAAAGGCATGTAAAAGCAGATAAAAAGCAACAAAATGCAGAAAGGCGTGCGTTTTTACGATTCCTCTCATCGCAAAAACGCACGCCTTTCGATGCCATCAATCAGGCAACGTTCGGCAATCGCCGGAACGTCACTTGATCTTGCCCATCACGATCTTGGTGACGGCCTTCGCGTCGGCCTGGCCGCGGGTGGCGCGCATGACGGCGCCGATGATCGCGCCCATCGGCTTCATGTTGCCGCTCTTGAGCTTCTCGACGATGTCCGGGTTGGCCGCGAGTGCCTCGTCGACGGCCTTTTCGAGCGCGCCGTCGTCGGAAACGACCTGGAAGCCGTGCTTCTTGACGACCTCGTCCGGAGTGCCTTCGCCGGCGAGCACGCCTGCGACGGTCTGCTTGGCGAGCTTGTCGTTGAGCTTGCCGTCGGCGATGAGCTTCTCGACCTCGGAGACGTCGGCCGGGGTGATCGGCAGCTCTTCAAGGCTCACGCCCTTGTTGTTGGCTTCGCGGGACAGCTCGCCCAGCCACCACTTCTTGGCGCCCGAGGCGGAAGCGCCGGCCTTGACGGTGTCCTCGAGCAGGTCCAGAGCGTCGGCGTTGAGCACGTCGCGCATCTCCAGATCGTTGAAGCCCCACTCGCCCTTCAGGCGGTTGCGGCGCTCACGAGGCATTTCCGGCATCTGGGCCTTCATCTCCTCGATGTGCTCCTTGGTGA
>ERZ1034680.1196-NODE-1196-length-10397-cov-64.847902_pt1 | contig 10397 bp, 10 predicted proteins | sample MGYA00520639_ERZ1034680 | MGnify/ENA primary metagenome ERZ1034680 (study PRJEB33766, sample SAMN09781760) | gut metagenome | biome: gut microbiome | host: Homo sapiens | place: Madagascar | study: EMG produced TPA metagenomics assembly of the PRJNA485056 data...
TATATAATGGTAGTTGTTGGAAGATATAATGTCTGTCTTTGGAACTGTTGCTTTCATAAACCGTACAACAGCTGTTGTGCGGACGCATATCAAGTGTTGTGCACTCGTAGCCCTGCTGTTGGCTGAGATGAGTTTACCTGTATTATCAGCAAGGAAACGCACCAGGTTCTCTAAGAATGGCACGTTTCTTATCTGGTTGCGCATGATGACATCCTTAAGTAAGACGGTATGGTAAATATCCATTTGATATTCACGTGCATCATCCTCTTCAAGACCTATCTTTGCCAGACCAGGCAAACCGCCATACTGAATGTACAGAGCAAGTGCTTCGTCATTATCTGATAGTTGATGAAATTCCAAAAACTCGTTATAGCTCAGCGATTGGATATAGATTTCCTTATATCTGCCACCGATGAGTGTGCTCAGTTCATTGCTCAGCATGCGAGCATTGCTACCTGTAATGATAATGTCGGTGTTAGGTTCTGTGCGATAACTTCGGATGGATCGTTCAAATTCCTTGATGTCTTGTATCTCATCGATAAGGATATAATTATGTTTATCGGATAAAAAGTGCTGTCCGATATAGTCGTTGAGATTCTGATAGGTCTGAATGTTGTCAAACTCTCTTTTCTCCTTGTCTATATAGATAATATTGTTTCCGTCATCTGCCGTTCTATCTTGTCGATATATGATTGACGAATAATAGTTGCCATATTTTTATCACTTATAGATGGTATCATTTCAATGATATTATCACCAAGAAAATAAAAATATGGAGATTTGCTAATTCTCATCTTGATGATGATAAATCCATCCTTCCCTTATTTATGCTTCTGGTAATAATCAATGCCACGCTTTACGTTTTCCTTCACGGCTTTGCTGGAAAAGGTGGCACCCGTAATGCCATCTACTTGGACAGTAGCAGCCTTGCTGACTTTCATACCATTCCATTTGTTGAGCAAACCCTGTTTTACCTTATTGAAGTAGTTGGGAGTCTCCTTGTTGGCAAGCGGCTTGATTTCTACTATTTTTCCTTTCTTGATATAGATAGAAAGGGGCGTATTGCTACGAAATCCTTTCACGTCTTTACACAGGATGGTGGTATTGATGAGGTAAGTACCGTCAGCTTCCTTGGTCATTACCTCAGAGTGTGAGCTTCTGGTTGTTGCAATCATGCTGCCAGCCATTCCCATACATCAGCGCAGACAAAGATGAAGAGAGGTGTCTTCTTGATATCCTCTGCATGATATTTATTGGATTCGGCATATTTCTCGATATCCTGCTTGTCCTTCAGAACCACGAAATGCCATGGTTGCATATCGTTCGCTGTAGGTGCAGCCATACCGGCACGGAGCAAGGCTTCTATCTTGGCATCCTCCACTGGCTGCTGCTTGAACTTTCTTACGCTTGTACGGGTCATGATGTTCTCCATCACAGCCTTTGCGCTTACATTTTCCTTCACTGCTTCATGGATGCTTCCTGGAAGAGTGGTCTGACTTTTCCTGATTTCAAGTTATTGTCGTATATTTGCATACCAAAGGTGTTTTTTTATGTGATTCAAATGGTTAAGCATTTATCTTCCTTCTTCATCTTTTCTTCTTCCTATGTCAGTTTTTGACGCATCCTGATTGTACTTTTGCGGCAGAAATTACAATAACTCTATATATAATAAGGTATGAATGCAGAAAGAAGAAGGGTTAGGAGTCCCTGAAAAGTGAAATATAAGAGGAATCCATAAGATTTCTTGTTAAAAGTTTGGTGGTTCATCAGATTTTTACTAAATTTGCCATTGGATTAGTGACAGGGCAGGTGAAAGTCCTCGCTTGAAGTCGCTATGATGCAGAGAAACAAGATAATCTTGTGGACACGAGCAAACTATTCAGTTCTGTAGGTTGAAATCTGGTAAATTGAAACGTAGAAAGAACGAGAATTTGTTTGAGCGAGTCTACACCGTCATATGGTGTGGATTCCTCTTTCACATTTTCTTTTCTACGGGTTTTACCAGAGCCTAACTTGCAAGGAAGTGAAGAAAGTAGGGGTTCGCACCATCTTTTTTCACTTATGAACCATTATGAACTTGTTTGGTTCGCAGATTTTTCTTAACTTTGCAGAAGATTAGCTGCACTCGGCAATTTGAAAGCAAGCTTTCATTGCGCTCGTTTGCATAATCTTTGCGAAATGAAGTAAACAACTATCTGTTTCGGCTGAAAAGCCGGTGCAGCCATATGTAACAACTTAAAAACCGAATGCTTATGAGTAGAGTATTTCAAGTAAAGCCAAAGCGCCTCAAACGCTCAAATGGTACTGTCCTCACTCCCGATATGGTAGTGACAGTAACAACCATGCAGCACACCGCCACCCCTTTTTACAATGGAGCCAAGGAGGTGCAAGAAGCCTACATGCGCATCTATGCTTTCGACTACAAGAAAGCATGCTGCAATCAGAATGATTTTGAATTTAAGAAGTTGGACTAATGGGAATATTTAATTCTAAAAATTTGAAGAAAGCGGTCAATATGGTCGCTTCTTCTTCGCCTGTCATAAATGCAATTTCGCAAGCTACTGACATTGTAGATAAGTCTATGGATGTAATAGACAAGAATCTTAATGGAGGGAAAAATTGGAACTTCTCGGAGATGCCAATTGACGAAGTGGCTAAAGCTTTTATGAATGGTGTAAGAGGCAAGCATATAGTTTGTATGATGACAAACATTTCTGATAGTGCTAAGGCTTCTATTCGTGATAATTTCAAATTGGATATAGATGAACAAATCTTGTTCTTTAATGATACTTCATTCTTTGGAAACAAAAATCAAGGCATAGTTATTACCAATAAAAGGCTTGCTTGGATTCCTGATAATGATGAGGGAGACGTATATTCTTTTGCATTTAATGACATTGAGAGAGTTGAATATCGTGAGATGCAAATCTATCTGTGGGGATATGGAAATGACGAGGATAATGTACGTTTGCCATTGGATCATTTCTTTAGTTTTAATGGAGAGACTTCTGCCGTTAAAGCTGATGCTCAAAAAATAGCTGCCGTGTTAAACAAGATGGTTAATGTTGCTGGACATGAAGTAGAGACAACCCCATTGGACGTAATAGAATCTTATTTGGATAATAATGAAGCGGATAAGGCAATTCAATGTATAAACGAAATCTTGTCATCTACCGATTTTACAGATGAAGATGAGACTAAATCGATTTATTATTATTATTTGGGACTGGCGTATGCACAAAAAATGACAGAACAATTAGATGTTGATATCGCAGCTGGCTCGGAGCAATTCTCAGAAGAAGTAGATCGTTATGACGGTGCTATGAACAGTGCGTTTAGAGAGGCGCTTGTACTTTGTACAGATGATGAATTCCGTTGTAAAATATATTATCTTAATGCTTTGTATTGCTTAAATCAATTACAAGGAAGACAAATGGCGTTAGCAGCCATGGAATCACCAGATTTTGAGATTAAGCAAGAAGCTAAGGATATATATATGAATACAACTAAACATCTTCCTGCTTATTTTACACAAATAGACTATAATACGAGAAAATTTATATTTGTTCTTGGAACAGAGAAACAACTACCTGGTTGCTATGATAAAGATGGGAACATACAATTCGTGTTTACATTAAACGATCTTCCTACATCAATCCAATTCCCTGTTGGGCATCCGCAAGCCAACACTTTATACATTGGTCATCCGTTCAAACCTGCAACGTATCTTCCATTTGAGAATGCAACAGAGCAGTTGTTTATGGAAAGAGTACATGAACTTTGTTATTTGGGACAATGTCTTGGAGCTAATGAAATAAGAATTAAAAGATTACGTGGGTTAGATACAGCTTCTTCAGAAGCAAAGCAGTTGGATGTGTCTGGAGAATTGGATGTTAAAGCCGTTAATGTTGGGGGAAGTTTTGGTAAAAATACTGCTGCTCAAAATAGTTATTCATCCAAGGATGGAATGGAGATGGTTCAGACGTATTTACCAACAAAGCAGCCATATTGCCCAGACGATTTGGTTTGGTTAGACTCTGAAACTTCTTGGCAAGCTTTGGTAAAGCAAAGATTGAATGGAAATATATTGTCATATTCTTTGCATCTGTCTTCTTCGGAGTCTGTAAGCATGACTTCAAGTAAAGTCCAGTCTGTCAAGGCATCTTTTGAATACCTTGTCACAAAGGTAAGTGGAACTTATGATGCCAAAACAGACAAGACCTTTAGTAAGACAGAAGAGATAGAATGGGAGATAGATATGCAGTTCAAGCCTTTGCAGGATTTTGAGGACGATAATGTTAATGCCTCTAATGGTCAGGCAGTTGCTCAGATTGCTCAAACACAGAAATCTGAATTGTCAGAGGACGAATTGGCATATAAGGAAGAAGTAGAGTTCTGTTTGGAAGATGCGTCTGAAATAGATGCTCATTCTCGTAAGTTCTTGGAACGTAAACGTCAGAAACTCGGATTGTCAGAGACGAGAGCGCAAGAGATTGAGGACATGGTAAAGGCTTCTTTAGTTTCTTTTACCGATGAAGAAAAAGAGTACATGGAAGCTCTTGATGATGTTATTGAAGATGGAGTAATTCCTGATAATGTCCGTAGATTATTGGAGCGTGAAAGAAAATCATTGGGAATCTCTGAGGAACGTGCCAAAGAATTGGAAAAAATAAAATGTAAAGCATAATGTTGATAATCCAATTAGTTGTGTAAATTAATTTACATAACTAGTTGGGTGTCATTTGTGCGTCTATGCCTTCGACCACAATGAGACATGCTGCACAAAATAATTGTGAGAAAACAGACTAAATATATATACTGAATTGTATACAAAAAAACAATTATGGCAATAGTATCTTTTACAAAAAGAAATTATAGTAAGGAAGACATTATTGAAGTCTTGAATTCGGTACGTTTTTATTTACCATCATCCCATAAGGGACTTATTGATGGGTTGAAAAGTGTCTTTGGAATACTAAATGGTGGCAAGTTAACCAACAAATCTTTATATACAATAATTCGTGATTGGAAAGATCTAACATGTGTTGGTGAAAACAAAGAGATTGCTTTTTTATATAGATGTTTGGTAGAATGTTATGTACTAATTGTAGATGCAAAAATACAAAAAGAACTAAAGGATAATGAAAGAAAGGCTAATAAAATTTTACATAAAGCTGAAGCGAGACTCAATGAGACTATTGTAAGTATAACAAATAGTGTTTTTATACAGTTAAGCCACTCTGTAGGGGTAAAGATAATAAGAAGCAATAAAACAACCTTTGCTTTAGAACTTGAAGTAGGAGTTCTAAATGCAAATGGCTTTACTATTTCTGATATAGAGCCGTATATAACAAATCTTGGAAGATTGTCTATCGGTAATATATTCTACGCTCCTCAAGAGAAGGAGCGTAAAGGGTTCTTTAGTTCTTTATTCCATTTTATACCTGATGCGGTGAGTTATTGGGCTAAACAGTCTGCTTATCAGCAAAATATCAAAGAATGGCTAAGCAGATTTTTAGAAGAATTATCTAGCGATCAAAAACTCATTGGACGCTCTGTTATACTATATTCTTTTTTGAATAAATACTGCTCTGTTGTAAGGCGTACCCAAAACAAAGCTATTAGAAAATGCAAAGGCTGGCATACTACTACATGTCGTTGGGTTGCGTTTCTTCTATCCATTATTGCCGCTGTGGGATTATTTGTGGTTGCTTATTTGGATGAAGTTTTGCGACAATCAGAAGAAGCACAAAAGCCTCGTTTTCCTTACCTTCCACCAGAAATATCTGATGTGCAGCAACTCTCTGCTATTGAGGACCTGTGGGTGTATAATGCTTTGGAAAAAGTAGTATTGGTTATTGGCTGCATAGTTTTACTTGAGTTTGTCATAGCTGAACTTAGAATATTCAAACTGACATTTAAGGTGTGGAGGACTTTTGTTTCTCAGAAGTTTATTTCACTTAATTATTTGTTGAATTTTCATCCAAGTTTAGTTGTAAAAAGATTTTCTTTTGCTGTATGTCTGCTAGGAATTATTGTGTGGAGTACATATAAATGTTGTCCGCAACTATTTATTCAAGAGAAAACATTAACACGTGCTGAAGTATTAGACTCTCTTTCTTCCAAAACGCCATATGAGGGAGCGTTGTTTTATGTGAATAATAGAAACAATATAGAGTTTCTCGATTCTATATATGAAAATACTGTAATGCCAGCAATGGAGTCGTGTGACTATTTAGAATTAAAAGAGGTTAGTAGAGTGCTTAAAAAAACGAAGTATAATAATACAATCTCAACTTGGATGGAAGCGAAACGACCAAAGTTTCTACAAGAAATAAATGCAGAAATAGCTCATAATGAACAAGTCGAGATTAGTGCAGTTGATAATTGCATTATTCCTACATTGGAATTAGAATTGGATTCATTGATTGAAAACAATGTTGATGATATCCTTAATAGTTATTCTGGCGGTGTCTTTAATTACCGAAAGTTAGCGTTCCTTGTAGGAAGAGATAGTTCTAAATTTGTATCTATATTTGATGAAAACGTTGATGTTATGGGATTTGGTAAAACTGTAAGTGAGTATGCTCGAAATTATATGTATATCATTTCTCATCAACAAAACGAGTATTGTAAAGCTTTGACAGGAAATATATTCAACTATAAGGCTGTATTCACTCAACCAAAGCCAATGGTTAATCTTTCAAAGAATACTATTGGCTTCATTCAGACGTATACGGACAATGAGGCAAAAGGAGTTGCCGTTTCTGCTGTTAAAGATTTTGCTGTCCCAATAGCTATAGGCTTTGTTTCTGGTGGAGCTTCCTTGGTATATGATGTTGCAACAATGGGGTATGATATAGTACAAGCTATAAGAAATACTGAGGTCAGCCAAGAGGATATGGCTAAATATCTATGTGAACAAGATGTTGTAGACCAAATTAGGGATATATATACAACAAGTGTTCGTAAACAACTCATAAATTATATAAAGACTTCAAATAAATTATTGTATAAAAAAATAGAAAAAGAATTATGAAATATAAAAAGATAATAAGCATTCTTCTGATTTGTGTATTTATGGTAAATACCGCCAAATCACAGAATGTCGTTTCAAAAGTCGTCACAAGGGTTGTTAGAAGTTCTACTAAAAGTTCTGTTAACAAAACTGTAGGTGAACAAGGAATCAAACTTTCTGCTGAGAAAATCGGTCAAATTGGCATAAAGAAGGGCTCAGAACGTTCTGTTGAGAAAGCTATGAGTAAAAGACTTGCAAGTCGAATCATCAGAGAAAAAACGTCTCGAATGATAGCAAAAAAAGGCTTTAGAAATATGTATACTTATGGTAATAGACAGGCCGCAAAATCACTAAAAAAAATTGGAACTCCAACTATTATAAGGTCTTCTAAAAATAGAAGATTTGCAGTGTATGCAAATAGTATCAGAAAGAATTCTGCAAAAACTGTCGCTAAGAAAGGTGCTGAAAAAAATGTAATTCGTTTAGTTGTTTTATATTGTGGTAAAGGTGGTTTTAAAAAGTTTATGGCTTTATCTATAAAGGAAAGAATGGTAACAATAAAACAACTTACAAAGTACATTTTTTCATTACCAGAAGTTGAAAGGAACAAGATATTATCATCTATGTCAGAAGAAATGCGGATAAAAGTGTTGAAAATGAGAAAAATTATGACTACAAGAATGCCTGGAAAGCCAAGTCCTAAAGGGCGATGGGTAGGTGAAAGAGGTAATAGTGATTTTATTTTAGATGATAATTATATGTGGAAAGACCCAAAAACAGGTGTAAAAATTAGTGTAAGAGATTTAAAAAAGAAATATAAGATAAAAGGTGAGATTAGGGTGAAGTATCGTGATGGAGAACCAATTTTTGATAAGAGTAATTCTCTTGGAACTACAACTGTAGAATATAAACAGAATTACAATTACAAAGATTTAAAGGATTTACATAATCCTGTTAATGAGAATCTGTCAAGAGAATCATGGGTTAAAGCAAAATTAGATAAAAGTGCAGTAAACCCTACAAGAGATTATATTGAAAATGCAGCCGTTGATGGTTCCCGTGTTTCTGGAGCACGTAATACCTATCATGAATCTATGGATGGAGAAACAATTTATGTTGTGCCTGATTTTATACATAGTATATGCACACATAATGGTGGTAGAGCTGTTGCTGCATTGGTTCAGTAATTGCAAGTCACCCTTAAGATTCCCTTCGGGAGACTGTGTTCTTTTTTGTTTTTCTTGATGTTCTGTCACCATTTGACATATCTATATAGTTATTTTGCAGCCGAAATCAAATGTATAACTATATAAGGTAATGTAACAATGGAAAAGAACATCAGGAAAAGAGTATGTTGGTTGGCTGCGGTATTGAGTGCCGGGCTGGTAGTGTTATTTGGCTATTGGTTCTTCTTGAACCCTCATGGCTATTGGCAAAAGAAGAAGGAGGCAGAGAAGAATGAATATATGGATAGGAGGATGCTTTGGCGGAAGTCGGAGAAAATGACCATGCAACAGATGTTGTCGGATATGACGCTAATGGCTAAGGGGGATTCGGTCCTGGTTTGTTGGCTAACTGGTCTCTCGCTTCCCGTTTATCGTGACTTCATTCATGGTACTGCGCAACCTACAAGGAATGCTTGGGCTGAGACGAGATATTGGTATATGTCTTCTCTCGCTAAAGGCAGAGAATGGATGGAGGAGCGTGCCAAGACGAGGATTCACAAGAGCCTGATCTTTGTGGAAACGAGTAGATTTCAGGTGCAGAAGGATTCCTTGAAGGATTATCGTAAAGAGAAACTTACTCCAACTGAGATTAGAAACAACAAGATGTATCTAAAAGATAATTGTCTGTATAGATGACATCATAGCATAAATAAAGTGTAACGAAAAATGAATAAAATTATAAGGCTTCTTGTTATGGCTTTCCTGTTCCTGTCCTGGCGACCAATCGTTGCTATAGTGGCAGCAGTATTGTTTGTCAACATCAATGGTACGGAATTGTATGGATGGCAAGCTGGTTTGGCGCATGGATTGTTCTTCCTGCCTAATCTGGTGAGGCATCTCTTTGACGGCGATGTCCTTTTCAAGGCTACCAATTGTACTACAGGTTATCATGTTGCCTGGTGGATAGTTACAGTCGGTTCGTGCATCGGTTGGCTCGTTGAGGCAACCTTCTCTTTTATGAAGGCATCGGCATTTGTAGGTAGTGATAAAGAATAAATTAATATAAATACGATGAATAGTATGGTTGATAAAAAAGCTGCTAAGCGTGAGAAGATGATGAACATGCCATCATATCGTCTGATGGTAGGTACGGCGAAGTATATGGACAAGTGGTTCTTGGATCCTATCCTTGGCTTCATCCTTCCTGTCGGTATCGGTGATGCTTTGACGAGCGTGTTTGCATTCCCATTTATCTATTACAGTCTTTGCGTGGTTAAGTCGATTCCGCTGACTTTGGCTGTCATCTATAATATCTTGATGGATGTGCTGATAGGTGCCATACCTTTCTATATAGGTGATGTGCTGGATGTATTCAAGCGTTCGTATGTAGAGAACCTGAGATTGGTTACCGGGTATATCGAGGATGATAAGGAGATTATCAATAAGGTGAATAAAAAGGCATTCTGGACGGCTGTGTTCATCGTCGTGCTTTGCTGGTTGATTTATGTGGTGATATCATGGGCCATTCGCTTGGGAACCATGGCTTATGATTGGATAGCTTCATTATTTTAAAATATGAATAGCAATATTTTCTTTCAACCTTTCGTTGGCAAGGATTATGTCAACGGAGGCATCTTTGGCAAGCGAATCATGATATTGGGCGAGAGTCATTATTGTGATGAGAGTTGTACGGATTGTGGCGACTGCCAGCTACATCGGGAGTGTATGAACTTTACGCAGCAGGTGCTTGATGATTATCTCAATGAGAACAAGGAACGGCAGAACTGGATGCGGACTTTCCTGAAGTTTGAGCGTTCGTTAGTGGGTGAGGAGACCAATCAAGCAATGAGACTGAAGATTTGGAACTCGGTCATCTTCTTCAACTATCTGCAAGTGGCGATGGGTGGTCCTCGTGAGGCTGGCGCAGCCGAACAATATCACCAGGCAAGGCTTTCTTTGAGGTTATCGAAAAGTATCAGCCCGAGTACATCATCGTATGGGGTAAGAGGCTTTGGAATAATTTGCCTGGCGGTCACTGGCGCCAAGAGCAAGTTTCTGATGTTCACTGGGTGGATTGCAATGACATCGAAGTGGAAGGCACTTGGGTGCCTAATGGATTCTACATGATGCCTGGTGGCAAGCATGTTAAGGCTCTTGTGGTGAATCATCCTTCCGTAGGCTATTCCTGGGACTATTGGTACAAGGTGATACAA
>ERZ1034680.1198-NODE-1198-length-10379-cov-12.413309_pt1 | contig 10379 bp, 9 predicted proteins | sample MGYA00520639_ERZ1034680 | MGnify/ENA primary metagenome ERZ1034680 (study PRJEB33766, sample SAMN09781760) | gut metagenome | biome: gut microbiome | host: Homo sapiens | place: Madagascar | study: EMG produced TPA metagenomics assembly of the PRJNA485056 data...
GTGAGAAAGGTGGAGCCTTCCTTAACGGTAAGGAAGGACGGGTAGGTTTTCGAACACCACTTCTTTAATGGTAAAGAAGGACGGGATGATTTTAGTGGAGAAGAAGAATGGTAAAGCGTGTTTGCCAACGTTCTTAAAATCTCGTATGTATATCGATATGAGCAGCAATGAAACCTATGAGTTAGGCTACGATCAGTTGCTCAGAGATATCTATAGTAAACCTCTTCTTCGAAAGCCTGCATTAGGAAAAATGCCTTCTTATTTAGAAGCAGATGAACCTGTTTTGCTAAGTACGGCACGGGAGCAACAAAAGCTTAAAGAAAAGATAGATCAAAGTAGTGATCTACAAACTTGGATAGCTAGATATTGTGATAAGATAATAGAGTCTTTAGATCAATTCAAAGTCACATTTAATGGAGGTAAAACCTGCGATTTGATAGAACTGGTAGAAAAGAGTATAGCTTCTATGCAAGTTGTTAACAACGACTTTATTGCTTTTGTTGATACTGTGGCATCTAACTCAGAATGTAATGGCAGGCAATTTGTCGATTTCTTTGAGAAACTCCTTCAGTATTACGAAGATAAAGATATAGAGTTGGCATCCTCTACAGATTCATGGCATTTGAGAAATGATAATTATCGCTTCTTTAATTATGAGCTCTTCTTATCATTTATGGCAATTATGTTGAAGCATGAGCGCTTTGATATAATAAAGGAAGTGATAGATACTGATTACTGCATCTTATCGAATAGGTTGGGCAGACAGATTAAAGCATTGAACTTTGCTGAATTTCAAAAGCATAATTACACATTGAATTACTATAAGAATAAAGGGTATTCGTCCTCCAGTCAAGTAGCTATTCTTATGAACAATTATGGAAGCGACAAATTTGCTTCTTGGGTAGAAGTCGATATTTTGTTGTATTACTTATCCTTGATATATGGAAAACCTGGAGATAGAATGTCTATGTGGTATCCTACATTGAGTATATATAATAGAGCATTTGAAATACTCCCAAAGATGGCTTCTATGCGATATTTTGAAAAAGCTAAGGTCATGTTTGGTGTTGCTGATAAAGATAGTTTCAAGACTTTGATTGCAAGAACAAAGGATGAACTTCAACGTGATGCCTATCACAGAATTCCTAATTTGAAAGAGGGGCTTAGTTATGATAAAGTCTGTTCTTTACGATGAATAAGGTAGTCTCATATTCTGCACAATATGGGGAGGTCTCTTGGTCTTGAGCAATGAGAGAGTAGGAGGCTGAGTGACACTCGCATATGATTACAGGCTTTTCTTTATAAGAAATAACGAGGGTAAAATAACTGTTTAAATAAAAAATATTTAATTTAAATAAATGAAAAAATTAATTATAGTTGGCGCAGGTGGTTATGCCAAATCCGTATTGGATTCTGTTGACCACATGAATTTCCAGATGGTGGGATTCTTGGATGATATAAAACCCAAAGGAGAAGAGCATCAGGGTTTTCCTATATTAGGTAATACAATTGATTGTATTGTAAATCCAGAAGATTATGTTTATTTTGTAGCAATAGGCAACAATGCAAAGCGTAAAATATGGTTTGATAAACTTAAAGAGAGAAAGCTATCTCTTATCAATGTTATTGATAAATCTGCTCTTGTTTCTCAAGCTGCAACAATTGGTGAGGGTAGTTTTATAGGAAAACTTGCCATATTAAATCACGGAAGTTCTGTTGGTGATAATTGTGTCATCAATACGAGAGCTTTAGTTGAGCACGGTTGCCATATCAAAGATCATGTTAATATCTCAACAAATGCAACATTGAATGGCGATGTGATTTGTGAGGATGGAAGCTTTGTTGGTTCTGGAACAGTTATAAATGGTCAGTTGACAATTGGAACATGGGCTTTGGTAGGTTCTGGAGCTGTTGTCATTAAAGATGTTAAACCTCATACTACGGTAGTTGGGGTTCCTGCAAAAGAAATTGAATCGAAAAGTCATAAATATAACTAGTATGAAACATATATATATAATAGCAGAGATTGGATGTAATCATTGTGGAGATCCAAAGCTGGCAAAGAAAATGGTAGATGAAGCTAAGGCTTGTGGTGTTGATGCAGTCAAGTTCCAAACTTTCAAGGCAGCAGAGCTTATATCAAAATATGCTCCAAAGGCAGATTACCAAAAGGTAACAACTGGTAATGATGAGAATCAATTGGAGATGACACGTAAGTTGGAACTGCCATATGATGAGTTTATCAAGCTTCGTGACTATGCCGTCAGTTTAGGACTTGATACATTCTCTACACCATTTGATATGGATTCCATTGCTTTTCTGGAACAGCAGAAGCAGGCAATTTGGAAGATTCCATCGGGGGAGGTAACCAATCTTCCTTTTTTGGAGAGAATTGCTAAGTATAAAATACCAAACAAGAAAATTATCCTTTCAACTGGTATGTGCACGATAGAGGAGATTCATCAAGCTGTGGATATTATTTGTAAGTATGAAGATCCAAAGAATTTGATAATTCTTCATTGCAATACTGAGTATCCAACACCTGATAAGGATGTGAACCTAAGCGCAATAGATACGTTGCATCAAGAATTCCCGGATATAGAAATTGGCTTCTCTGATCATTCTGTAGGCTATGTAGCTGCTATTGGTGCTTGTATGAAGGACATTGTCCTGATTGAGAAGCATTTTACATTGGACAAGAACTTGCCAGGTCCAGATCACAAGGCTTCTGCAACACCAGAAGAATTAAGGGAACTTTGCCAAAATGTTCGTCGTATAGAAGTTATTGCCGGGGAGGGCGGTAAGAAAGTTACAGAATCTGAAAGACGTAATATTAATATTGCCCGTAAATCTATCGTGGCTCGTAAGGCAATCCGAAAAGGCGAAATTTTTACCGAAGAGAACCTTACCTGTAAGCGCCCGGGCAATGGTGTAAGTCCAATGAGATGGTATGATGTTTTGGGTACGAAAGCAATGCGTGATTTCGGTGAAGATGAATTAATAGAAATTTAATATCTACACAAAGAAAAGTGACTAGCCAATTACCAGAAGATAAATCTCCCAAAATGTTGATTTCTGGCAAGGCGATTTTCTTGACTAGAGAAACTCTGGTAGATGCTGTTTCTGCATATGTGGGGGGCATTTTTACCAATAGTCGGAAAGGTTACTACTGGCGTAGATTTTCTTGAACCTTCTTTTAATAAAAGTTCTCAAGTTGAAGTCGTGCCAGCCTTTATGATTGGAGATGGAACAGAAAGAATCTCGTATTTTGATTTGCCACAGTCTGAGGCTCTTGTTGTCAATTCTGTAAACGAATTCGAGTTGGCTTTAGTCTTGATGAAGAAAAAGTTAGGTCGTAGTCTCTTGACAGAGAGTATATTGAGTCGTATCCAAGAGAAAAAAGATATATTCACACAATGTGATGGTGAAGATACGATTTGCTTGGTTGGTCATTCTCAATTGGATAATTGGAACTGTACTGAAATTGCAGGTAAGAAAGTTCGCAATTGTGGCATTAGAGGAATATCCTCTGTAGAGTATAAGCAATATATCTTGGATCGTGAATTACTCAATTGTATGTCAAATACTTATATCGTGATGCATGGTACAAATGATATCGTTTACCCATATACTGATGAGGATAGTATTGCTCAAACTTTTGACTATATTACTCAACGAAATTCAAAGGCAAAGATTTATTTTCTCTTAATTTCCAATACAAATGGGCGGCTGGATAGGTCAAACAAGCGTATAGACCAATTAAATAAACGTTTAATCTCAGCCTTTTCACAGCAAGTAACTATTATAGACATGAAGCCATTGTCTGATATATTTGGTGATTTGCGTTCTGAATATACTTTGGATGGATTGCATTTCTCTGATGAGGGCTATACGCATCTGAAGGCTATTGTAGAAGAGGCTATAAAATAAAAATAGAATGAAAAAATATAAAGTGGCTTTTGTCACAGGCTCGCGTGCCGATTATGGAATCGTAAGAAACTATATCGCAAAGCTTAATGCTGATGACGAAGTAGATTTCTCTGTATTAACAACAGGAGCCTTGCTGGCTTCTGAGTTTGGTAGTGCTGTTAATATCATCGAACAAGATGGTTTTCGAATAGATTATAAGGATGCCATCCCGCAAAAGATGGACTCTCTTGATGATACTTGCCACATTATGGCTCAAACGTTGGATGATTTCAGTAAATATTTCTCAGACCATAAGTTTGATCTTCTGATAATATTGGGAGATCGATATGAAATTTATGCAGTATCAATAGCTGCAGCTATGCATCGAGTGCCAATTTTGCATCTCCATGGTGGTGAATTGACAGAGGCAAACTATGATGAGTTTATCCGTCATTCTATAACCAAAATGGCAAATTGGCATATAACAAGTACAGAGGAATATCGTAAGCGAGTAATACAATTAGGTGAGGCTCCAGAAACTGTATATTATCTTGGTGCTTTAGGAGCAGAGAACTGTCTTCATATTGATAGAAATAATGTCCCAGGAGAACTTTTGAATATTAATAATTCATTTGTTGTGCTTTTCCATCCTGAGACCTTAAACGATGTTTCTCCGTTGGAACAGGTAGAACAGGTGTTGACAGCTGTAGAGCCATTTAGCTCAGATTATACCTTTGTATTTATTGGTTCAAATGCAGACACACATGCTGATCAAATTACGAAGAGAGTAAAGCAATTCTGTGAAACACATGAAAATTGCCATTTTTATAGCAATCTGCATCCAGATGCTTACCATTATATTGTAAAGCAGTCAGTCGCTCTTATTGGAAATTCAAGTAGTGGAATTATAGAAGTTCCTTCTCTAGGTAGTTTTACTATAAATATAGGTGATAGACAGACAGGTCGCGTTAAAAGTAGTAGCATTTTAGATGTACGTTGCACTGCAGAAGCTATTACTCACGCAATTCGGTTTACTATTTCTCATAAGGATGAACAAATAACTGATACTCCTTATTATAAAGAGCATTCTGCTGAATTGTATTATCAAACAACAAAGAATATTCTGCATGGTGAAAAGCCAAAGTATAAAAAGTTTTTTGATGTCAAACCTTTAAATGTTTAAATGAATGAAACGAATAGCTATTATACCGGCACGTTCTGGTTCAAAGGGTTTAAAAGATAAAAATATTATAGATCTCTGTGGCAAACCTCTTATTGCTTATTCTATAGAAGCTGCACTAGAGACTAGTTTGTTTGATCATGTAATAGTATCAACGGATTCTGAACATTATGCAGAGATTGCTCAACATTATGGTGCAGAAGTAATGATGAGAGGGGAAGCGTTGTCTAATGATAAGGCAACAACCTTTATGGTGTTGGAAGATATATTGAAGAATAGACTTCAGGAGTCTATTGACTATTTTGTTCTCTTACAGCCAACTTCTCCACTTCGTACATCCAAGCATATAACAGAGGCTATAGAAAAATTTGAATCAAAGATAGAACATTTTGATTTCTTAGTATCAATGAAGGAAGCTGAACATGCAAAGGTTCTTGTAAATCCTATTGACGATGATGAGAGTTTGAAGTATTTCGATACAGATTTTTCTAACTATAGAAGACAAGGATATAAAGATTATTCTCCTAATGGCGCAATCTTTATTGCTAAGCCTGATTCGTATTTAGAGCAAAAGCATTTCTTTGGTGCAAAAGCTCTCTCTTATATAATGAATGATAAGGATTCTATAGATATAGATGGAATTTTAGATTTGTTAGTGGCTAAGTTGTTGATAAATAGTGATATTGAATAATGCAAATCACAAATGGTTGGATAAAATCTAAGAAGAGGTAACCCTCTATATATATTGAGACTCCTTACTATTAATATTTAATTCTTTAGTTATTTTGACTATGGAATTGATGTCATCTTGCTTAAACTGAAGCGGGCCAATAGACTTGGATATTGTGTGAAGTGTCTGTGGAATATTGAAGTGTTTCTTTGCTATGATGAGTAGCAGATAATTACAAGCAGCAATCCACAACAGAAGATAAACAGCATTCTTTGTTGTGCCGTAGAACTTCTTGATGTGTAGATGTTGTATAATCCTGCGAAAGCAAAATTCGACACTCCATCTTTCTCTGTAAGGTTCTGAAACTGTTAGTGAACCGATGGTTAAGTTGTTTGTAAGAAACCTATATACGTTGTTTGTGGCATAATCCTCGTATACCATCATACGGAGTGGATCAGAATATTGTTGAGAAGGACTGTAAACCACCAATACAGCGTAAGGTGGGTTGAATGAAAAATATTATCTTTGCAGCCGTTTTAAAATTCATATAAAATGGAAAGCAAAGAATATTTTGAAAAGGGACGGTTATTCGTTATCCAATAACAGGCTATTGGTTAGATATCGGTAGTCATAAAGAATATAAAAAAGCGAATGAATTGGTGAAGCATATAAAGAAGTAACTCTGTGTAGTGCAAAAACGTAACGTTTCTGCGTATTTATTTTTCCATATTTATTGTAAATTTATGGGGCATAATAATTATAAACATAGTTTTATGTATGTGAAAACTATTAATAATTAGTGGTGTCATTTCTATAAAGCTAGACTCATTCGTATCTTCAAACATAGTTTATATATTGTCATAGACAATAATTCGCATTTAAAAATAAGTGTAATGAATAAAGTTATTTCTTTTGATATATTTGATACGTGTCTTGTAAGGGCTACAGGAGTACCGGAATCCGTTTTTGAGATTCTAGCTCGTACTGTCATAAATAGCGCCTCCGATGCAGACATATTAGATTTTATTAAAATTAGAAAGGAGGGAGAGGTCAGCGCTAGACAGACGTCTTTACTTAAAGAGGTTACTATTGAAGAAATTTACGATAAATGTGATTTCTCAGTATTAACTTCTATGAAGAATCAAGATATTTTGAATGCAGAATTGAGTATCGAAGAATCTGTCTTGCTGCCAGTTCATAAGATTAAAGAAAAAATTGATTATTTTCGTGCGAAAAAATGGATTATATGCTTTATATCAGATATATATTTACCAGAGAAATTTATTAAATATATATTGCAAAAATTTGGTCTGCTTAAAGAAGAAGATAGATTGTATCTTTCATCAACTTATCTTGCAACAAAATCTTATGGTAATCTCTATAAGATTTTCAAAAAGGATTTTCCTTTCGTGAATTTTTTTAATTGGATTCATAATGGAGATAACTTCTATAGCGATTTTATTAATGCGTTGAAAAATGGGGCTTTCCCAAAACGAATTTGTCACTCTTTCAATGATAGAGAATCTATTACTATAGATTCAATAGAACCTGTATTAGCAAGAGAACTAAATAAATATTTATCAATAAGTAAGGCTCTTAGAGTATCTCATTCCAAAGATAAACTTTATTCTTTTGCAGTGGATGTTATTGCTCCAATGTATGTCTCTTATATGATAAATGTTCTAACTCTTGCAAAGAAAAAAGGTATCAAAGATCTCTTTTTCTTTGCGCGTGATGGTTATCTTTTCTACATTATAGCTAAGCAATTTCAAGATGATTTTAAAGGAATTTCTTTTCATTATGTAAATATATCAAGAAAGGCTATATATTATCCAACACTCGAAGATATAAGTCTAGATAGATTAAAAACAGTATTTCCTCGTAAAATCTCAGTAAAAAATGTATTGGATACGTTACTAGTTGGTGAAGAAGAATTAGATGAATTTACTTTAAAAAGTATTATTAATGAAAATGATCGAGATAAAGTTCTTTCTATTTTGTGTTCTAATGTTGATATATTTTTAAAGATTAAAGATCGTCATTCCAAACAACAGGATACTGTTCTTGAATATTTTAAGCAAGAAGGAATGGCCATAACTACAAATACTGCAGCAATTGTCGATTTACGAGGTACAAGAAAAAGTCACGAAATGATAAATGATTTTCTTGTTCGTAACAAGTATTGCTCCTTGTATGGCTTTTATTATGAAGTTCTTGATGATAGAGTTGATCCTAAACGTAAAGGCTCATATTACTCTTGTATTTTCCGGGAACAATTTTGGGGAACAGAATTATTCGAAGCTTTAGAGAGTTTTACTCCTATTTTTGAGCAATATTTTTCAATAACCAATCAGCAAAGAACTTCACATTATCGTAAGAATGGTTCTATGGTTGTACCCGTTTTTGAAGATGATGGCGTTAAACCTTATGTTGATACATTGTTTACGGCAAATAAAAATGCTTGCTTAGATTTTTGTAAATATGCTAAGATTATAGTGTCTAAAGAAAATTCAGAAACAATTTCAAGAATAGTGTTATGCCACTTTTTGAATTCGTTGGCAAATTTTGATAAAAATACATTGCGCTTTTTTGAAAATTTTGAAATGTCTGAAAATAAATATGAAAAAAAAGTTTATCTTAAAAGATTAACAGTACATGACTTACTATCACATAATCATATTATGTGGTTTAAGGGAAGTGTTGTTTTTACATTTGGTAGACTTCCATATTACATTTTAGAATCTAAAAAATGGTTAAGAAAAATAATTTTCAAATAGGGAAAAAAACTTTGTTATGGGGGTATATAGCTCAGTTTTTTCAGTATGGGACCGCTTTGCTTATTCTCCCTATAGTATTAAATCAGTTACCAGCTAAAGATATGGCTATTTGGTATATTTTTATGTCCATTCAGTCAATCGTTGGGCTAATTGATTTTGGATTTTCTCCTAGTATTTCTAAGCAGGTTTCTTTCGTTTATTCAGGTGTCTCTTCTTTGAGTAAGGAAGGAATTTCTGATGGAAATACAAAATCCGAGTTGAATATTGCATTGCTTAATGATTTATATAAGACTTGTATCTATTTATATAAACGAATTTCTTATGTAATAGGTTTGGTTTTATTTACATGTGGTTCCGTATATTTGTACTTTGTATTAGATAAGATATCAATATCTGTTGCTATCTCATGGCTACTATTCATTGTATCTATGGTCTATAATTTTTATTACGAGTATGTACTTGTCTTTATTCGAGGTAGAGGTCTTATCTCTGAAATGAACCAGTTGATGATAATATCTAAAAGCGTCCAAATCATTTCTCTTTATATTTTTATATTATTAGATTTTGGATTATTGTCCTTGGTTCTTTCGAATTTGTTTTCTACATATGTGCTAAGGCTTTTAGGAAGAAAGTATATGATAGAAAATTGCTATATGAAAAGTATCAAGAAAATGGCACGATATAACAATTTAACTGATATTATTTGGTATAATGCTAAGCGATATGGTGTGGCCAGCCTAGGAGTGGTTTTGTTAGCCCAGTCAAATGTTTTCTTATCAGGAATTTTTCTATCTTTAGAATCTGTTTCTCAATTAGGTTTAACGATACAGGTTTTTACAATACTGGCTGTTGTTGCTAGAGTTCCTTTAACCTCCTATTTGCCAAAATTTAGTTCGCTTTTTGTTGAAAATAATATAAAACTAATAAGACGATATTTTATACAGTGTCAATTACTTTGTTATTTAATTTTTGTAATAGGAAGTTTTTTTATACTTTATTTGGGGAATCCTTTATTACTTAATATAGTGCATTCTAAGACTCTGTTACCTACAATATCTGTTCTTGCACTTTATACCGTATTTTATTTTATGGAATTAACTCACGGTAATTGTGTTACTTTAATATCAGCAGAAAATAAGGTTATATATTACAGAGCAGCCATTATTTCTGGTTTAATATCTATAACATTAACATTTATTCTTCTCTATTTTGGAATGGGTATTTATGCATTCCCTCTTGGTTTGATTATGGGAGGGTTGCCATATAATGCATGGAAATGGCCGTTGTATGTTTATAAAAGATTGAAAATATATGAATAATTGGATTCTTGTTTTTACACTTTTGGTATCATTCGTTGTTTTATATTTGATACATAATAAAAAGATAGGACCATCAAATGTTTTGGTATTGTCTTTCTTGATTCCTTCTATACTTATCGTCGCTTATGATGATTATTTCTCATATGAAATAAGTTTAGAGACAATCTTGATAATTAACTTTCTTATAGGAATGTTTTCTTTAGGAGAGTGGTTCCTGAGTAAACGACGTTGCAGCTTTAAAAAAACACCGATTTGTCAATCTCCTATTATTTTAGGTAAGAAGTTGTATTATACATTTCTTTTGATTACAATATGTAATACGTATGTTCAGTATAATTATTTGATGCAATTGGGTGCTTTAAAGGGTGCCTCTAGTCTACTAGAAGCTTATGCCGCTTCAAGACTTGTTTTAGTTGAATACCAAAATACTGGAGTGATTGAAGTCGCAATGCCTTATTATGGGATTGTTTTGTCGTTGTTGGCATCAATTGTTGAGATTATATGTCTTCATGTATATATTTTAG
>ERZ1034680.1203-NODE-1203-length-10358-cov-10.770261_pt1 | contig 10358 bp, 11 predicted proteins | sample MGYA00520639_ERZ1034680 | MGnify/ENA primary metagenome ERZ1034680 (study PRJEB33766, sample SAMN09781760) | gut metagenome | biome: gut microbiome | host: Homo sapiens | place: Madagascar | study: EMG produced TPA metagenomics assembly of the PRJNA485056 data...
GGCTTCTGTTTTATTCTTTACTCTTTCACAAACTCTGCGTATATCTTGTCTGCAATCTCCTGCATCTCTTCAGCCTCAAGCTTAAGCTTGGGATTGCTGAACAGCATGTCCTTCTCCGACTGCATAGGGATGAGGTGGATGTGGGCGTGTGGCACTTCCAGTCCGAGCACCGCCTGGCCAACCTTGATGCATGGGAATGCGCGCTTGATAGCCACAGCCACTTTCTTGGCGAATACTTGGTATTCGGCTATCTCGTCGTCGTCCATGTCGAAGATATAGTCTACTTCGCGGCGCGGAATTACGAGGGTATGACCCTTCACCAATGGGTTGATGTCGAGAAAAGCATAGAACTTGTCGTTCTCGGCGCACTTGTAGCTGGGTATCTCGCCAGCTGCGATTTTTGAGAAAATATCCATATCTTTAAAGTTTTAATGAGTGATCACGAGGCTGTTATTCCACTGTGATTTTGTCGATACGCAGGTGTATTGTGCCGCGTGGAATCTTGATTTCCACCTCGTCACCCACCTTATGGTTGAGCAGTCCCTGTGCTATCGGGGTTGTAATGGAGATTTTGCCCTCGCGCAGATTGGCCTCGCTCTCGCTCACGATGGTGTAGGTCATCTTGGCTTTGTTGGCCAGATTGGTCATCTCCACCTTTGAGAGAATCTGTACTGAGTCGGTGCTCAGACGCGATGGGTCTATAATCTTGGCCTCAGAGATGGCCACCTTGATACGGTTGATTTTTTCCTCAAGATGAGCCTGTGCCTCTTTGGCGGCATCATACTCTGCATTCTCGCTAAGGTCGCCCTTGTCGCGTGCCTCTGCGATGGCGGCCGATGCCTTTGGGCGCTCTACTGATTCGAGCTGTTTGAGTTCGGCTACGAGCTTGTCGTAACCTTCTTGTGACATGTAAGCCATAATTGAAAATTTGATTAATTTATTATTTTGTTTTTTCGAAAGGCAATAAAAAAAACAAGAATTCCGACATTGATCCTGCTGTCGGAATTCTCATTTTCCTGTTGCTCTAAAGTTAATATCTTGACTTTAGGCGTGCCTGCCTGATGTGAGTTTATGTTGGCGGCACTCCGTATGTATTGTCTGTGAATGTTTTGCAAAGTTAGGCATTTAAATCCATATAAACAAGATTTTCAGTCGAAAAACTTGATTTTTACGGTTTGTAACATTTACAAAACTATCAAAAAATGGTATTAACAAACGGTAAATGATTTTGGGCTGCGCATGCTTTTTCATATCTTTGTAAGCATGAAGAGATTGTTTTTGGCATTAGTGCTTGACATATGCACAGAGTCGGCGTGCGCCCAACACCATATTGTTATAGCCGACATGGATACACGATTGCCCCTCACGGGGGCTATCGTGTCTACTGATGCGGGCGAGCGCGTTGTCAGCAATCACATGGGGCGTGTCAGTCTGGAGCGGGCATGCCGCAGCGCTACGGTGTCTGCCAAGAACTATATGCAGCGTCGTGTGGGCGTTGCCGATATGGCGCGCGACACAATCCTGCTCATTCCGCAGGAAGTGGTGCTCGACAATGTCGATGTCACTGCCCCAAAACTGGGCTTCGACATGCAGAAGGCTCTGCGCTCGGTCAAGGAGAATGCCAAGCTCAACGAGCAGGCCCAAAAGGGCTTTGATATGCTCGGCGTGTTCTCGCTGATGTTTTCGTCGAAGAAGAAGTCGCGTGCCGAGAAAATCAAGAAGATTCTTGAACGCTATTGAACATAAAACAAATCATCAAATATAAATCTAAAGTAAAGTATTGAACGTATGAAGATTCTACCGGCCAATCCATCGCATGCCGCCGACATTGCGCGGCTCATCATTACCGCTATGACCGACGACTGCTGCCAGTTTCTTGTCGGACCTAATCACACACTCGAAGATTTCTACAACACCATGCTTCGACTTGTGCTTATGGACGACTCGCAGTACAGCTGGCGCAACGCCTTTGTGGCTGTCGACGACGAAGCTGCTCCAGACGACATCAAACACGCTCCAGTGGCAGGAGCCATTGTGGGATACGATGGCAAGGACCTGCACCGTCTGCGCCGCAGATTCCAGGAGGCTGCCATGGCCGACTGGCAGATGGACTACTCCAACATGGACGACGAGACCGCCGAGGGCGAATTCTATCTCGACTCCCTTGCCGTGTATCCTCACTATCGCAAGCGCGGCATAGCCTCACAACTGCTCAATCGTTTCATTGAGCATGCTGCAAGTCTCGGACTGCCTGCCGCTCTGCTCGTGGACAAGGGCAACCCCTCAGCTGAACGTCTGTACACCTCGTTGGGTTTCGAGTATTGCAACGACGCCACATGGGGCGGACACGCCATGCGGCATCTTTTGCATAAATTAAAGTAAAGTAAGTCTTCAAGACTGCTGACACTGTCTGGCCTTTGTTCCTTTAACAATGGCTATGACGGAACATATGTTACAGCAAGCATCCAGATAGTCGGCCAGCATAATCCTGCCTGTTGCATGCTCCTTCTGCAGCCAGATTTCAAAAATCACATCAATAAATGCTGTAAAATGCTTTCACCATGTGAATGAGGATAAGGCACGAAGCAGACAACTAACAATAGTGCCAAAAATATGGCTACGATTATTACCGTCCCCCATTTTACAAGCGACGGAGGAATTTCGCCTAAAAGATTGCGGACTTTCTCTGAACGTAATTCTATATCACTGGGTCTCTTCTTTCTCATATTCTTATTCTATAATTGTTAATACTACCGATAATAAGTTAGCTATTCAGTTTCCAAGCTCAAGCTGATTCTTGACTAAGTTATAGTATGCGCCTCTCTTTTCAATAAGAGAAGCATGATTGCCGGTTTCAACTATCTTTCCTCCATCGACAACAATGATTTGGTCAGCATTTTTGACTGTTGATAGCCGATGCGCTACCACGACCACGGTACGACCTTTATAGAACTCGTCAAGGTTCTCAACTATTGCCCTCTCGTTTTGGGCATCAAGAGCATTAGTCGCTTCATCTAAAAAGATGAAATTAGGGTTCTTATAGACTGCGCGAGCTATAAGTATGCGTTGCTTTTGGCCTTGGCTCAGTCCGACTCCGTCACGCCCGATAAGAGTGTTGTATTTCAATGGGAGCGACATTATATGTTAAATGAAACATCCTCAAGCGTCTTCTTCAAAGCATGAGGATCGTATTTGAAATCTATACCTTCAATCCTGATTGACTTTTCAGCATCAAATGCTTTTGCCTGATTCTCTTTGGATTCCTCGTTCTTACCTTCATGAATCTCGTTGATTCGTTCAAGGGAGATTTTCACATCCTGCAAAGAATAGATGAATGCCATAAATTGCTCAATCGGGGAGTTGAGCTGCCCCACGATATACTGGATGGCAAGCATCGCGCCAAGTGTAATCTGACCGTTTATCACAGCAGTCGCAGCAAAAACTGTTATCAATATGTTCTTGACCTCATTGATGAATATGGAACCAGCCTCCTGTGTCTGTTGTAGTTTAAGCGATTTCATTTGAACTTTAAACAAGTCGGCCTGTGTGTCTTCCCATTCCCACCGCCTGCGCTGCTCACAGTCCTGCAGCTTTATCTCCTGCATCGACGTGATAAACTGGTATGTCTTGTTTTGGTTAATCGCCTGTTGCTCGAATAACTCATAATCAATCACTTTCCGACGTCGTAGGAATGAGGATATCCATAATCCATAAGCAATGCTGCCAGTGACAAAAATCCCAAATATTATTTTATCGAAAATAAGCAGGACAATACCAAATATCATGAAACTTAAGAAAGTGAAAACTATATTCAATACCTGTCCCGTAAGGAATTTCTGTACACGCGAATGGTCTCCTATGCGCTGCAACAAATCGCCCATGAGTTTTGTGTCAAAAAACGACATTGGTAGCTTCAGCAACTTAATGAAGAAATCACTAACCAATGAAATGTTTATTCGCATGGAGATGTGAAGTAATAGCCAGCGACGTATAAAATCAGTGGCAGTACGCCCTATAACAATCATCAGTTCGCCCAATAGTACAAGCCATATAAAGCCTATGTCACCATTTTTGATTCCTACATCAACGATAGCTTGAGTTAGAAAAGGCAAAATCAACTGTAGAATGCAACCCAACAGCAGACCAAGTATAATTTGAACAAAATACTTTCTGTATTGTTTTATGTATTCCAACAGATATCTAAAAGATCTTTTTTTAGGTACATGCTCTGTCATTTGTTTATAGAAACTTTCAGTCGGTATCAGCTCCATTACGATTCCACATGGTTCTCCATCATGTTCTGAGCTAATCCAATGATTTTCAAATTCCTTTCTTGAATAAGAAATCAATCCCTTTCCAGGATCTGCAATTTGGTAGTGTTTTCCATTTTTTGAGATACTATAAAGAACGACGAAATGATTTTGGTTCCAGTGCAAGATACATGGAAGAACTATTTTATTAAGTTCGTCAGTGGAAGCAGCCACAGTTGTTGTGTTTAGTCCGATACTTTTTGCACCGTCCGTAATCCCAAGCATTGACACTCCTATGATATTTGCATGGCAGAAACTGTCAAGATATTCAAGACTATAGCTTTTCCCATAGTGATGGCATATCATTGAAAGACACGACACTCCACACTGCATGGAGTCATGCTGTTTTATCCATTTAAATTTATTGGTATTAAGAATCCACTTCATTTTTTGAGGTATATTGAAATCACAAATTCACGTCCGCGAAGTTTGCTTGAGCGTTCGTATTTCGACACGCTACCATATGAGGTATAACAGTACTGCTTATTATTAAGCAAGTTAGTGATTGATGCAGCAACTTCTATACGCTTGCTTATGTTAAAAGTGAGTTTTGTGTCAAGTATTAGCATTTTCTTGTAGTGTCCTTCTTCAATCTGATTACGATAAAATTCACCTCCAGTAGTCCACGTTATTAAGGAGCATGGCGTAACAGTCATGCTTCCTGAATAAATAAAATTATTAGAACTATGCTTTGGCATATCTGAGATTCTCAACATAGATTTTCCCCATGTAAATCGGAAGTTCCAATTAAACAATGTCGAAATGTTACCGTTGACGAAAGGTGACAATGAAAACGAATCATTAGTATAAGCTGTCTTGCTACCTTGCGACAACAGACTGTTTTCCATCCTCATGTAGTTTCCTTTCAAGCCTATAGCACCTCTCACGAAATCAATGGTCTTGCTTACATTAAAATATGCCATGGCATTGCGTGAATCTGATGGCATGGATTTATAGGAGTAGAAAACATAATCATTGATGAGTTCCTGCACAGTTCCGAATTTTGACTTATTCCATCCATAACTACCTAAAGCCATTATGAATATCCCACTTGGGGCATTTCTATAATTAAAAGTGGCAGAAAGGGATTGTCCGGAGGAAGTGTAATAGTCATCAACTCCAGAACTGAATGAACGGTAATCTGTGAGTATAGAAGAAGTGTGGATGTCATGCAATGATGCCGGAGAACGTCTTGCGCTCCCACGTACAGTAAGCGACAACCTTGGTGTGAAACGATACCTTGCTGCAAGAGAGGGAGAAAGAAAAAGTTCAGTGCGATTGTTCATAACTCCAGAAAAGAAGTAAGAATATACGTTAACAGGAACGTTTAGTGTAAGTTCCAATTTTTGGTAACTCCACTCAAATTTTGGAGATACAAATACACGCAGATAGTCAGTGGTAAGCGCTTCTGCTCCTACCATGTCAGCCATATCTACACCGAACAAATCAGTATTAAGTTTTCTGAAATATCCCGATAGCCCTGCGTCAAGAGATAGCAAAACCTTGTTGAATACAAAGCCAAGTGATGCTCTTTCGTCAGTGTATAGAGAGTGTTGCTTTATGTTTTGCCCGTAACTATTTCCGTTACGATTTATTGTCAGCTTTTCCGGAATTGAGTTCCATTCGTTACGACTTGCGAAAGTGACAAGCTTGTTATTGCCGAAGCGTTTGATTATTTTTAAGAGATTGCTTACTGAGTATTCTGGCATTTGTGCTGACTGAATATTGGGTATTGATCCAATGGTATTCAGCGTCAAATCGTTCCATGATATATCAGTGGATAAAGTATTGTTTAGAAAATATGTTTTTTCGTTTGCTTCATATACGAATTTTCCTGTTATGGCATCCCTACGAGAGAGCGAGTTCTTGTCTTCAAATATGATTTTATCTCCCGCTTCAAGAAAGTAGGTTGTTGAACTTGCGCCATGTGCCGAAACACGGTCGTAGTTATAGTCTACCTGTGCTCTGAATTCTCTGCCTTTAGCTGTTTTCTGTAAATGACTTGAAGACACCATCCATGAACGGTTGAAATAACTTCTGTTTCGTTGTAAGTTTGGCGTAACGGGTGTTGATAGAGAAACATATCCATCTATTGTTTCATTCTGTCTATCGGAAATGAAATCCATAAGTTGATTCGACAAATTCTGTCCCACATTGTTTCCTTTGAATGTAGTTATCATCTGGTATTTTCCAGTTACCATCATTGTGAAGATGTCTCCTTGCCAAAGTAATCCTTTCGGTTGTTCAGAGAAACCTTCTGCCAATGTACCGTGAACAAGAAGTGTTGCCTTTGACTTGTTTTTCATCTTCAGATTGATTGCTGCTTGATCAGAAAAACTCAAACCACGTAGTACCTGCATCGGCTGATGGTTTTCCATTACTTCCACCGCACCGATACCATCGTATGATATGCCGTTTGTTGCAATTCCGTACTTTCCGCCTAAAAGGTCATTTCCCTCAATATAAAACTTATTAATGTCGATACCTTGATATTGTATCTTACCGTTATTGCTCACATCAATCCCTGGTATGCGTTTCAACACATCCCCAATAGTCCTGTCTTGTCTTTGAGCGAAACTATTCACTGTATATGTAATAGTATCACCATTCTCACGTATGCGATTAGCTTTAACAACAATTTCTTGGAGTTGTAAAGCTCCCTTTTCCATCTTTATAACCAAAGATTTACCTTCAAGAACCAAAGGTGCCGAATATGACTTATAACCAATCTTTGCAGCGTTTATAGAAAGTTTCTCGCTCGTTGAAGATAGTTTGATTGAGAAATGTCCATCAAGGGTACTGACACCGTATGCCAATATCTTGCCATTATCATCCTTTATTAGAATATTTACACCCGATATCGGTGAATTGTCAGATGACTGGACAACAGAACCTGTTATAATGTTTTCTGCCAAGACATTTAGACAGCCTGTCATTATTGTGAATATGAGCACAAATAATATTTTCATATAATGGGATTATTTTGATACATGAGGATAATCTCTCTCTTGAAAATCATATTGAGCATCAGAGGGAACATATTGAGTGGAATTGCCATGTAGTGTATTCATAGAAATAGCGAAATTGCCTTTGATATATTCCTTATACATCTTTTGAAGATATTCCTGTCTAAACTTCAATTTGTAGGGTCTGTTCCTAATATATAGTCTTATGCCCACTGGTTGTAAGTTTTGAGTATAAAGACCTATCGCTTTATACGTATAATGATTTTTTTCATCGTTTGCTTCTAAAACAAGTCCAGGCAACCCGAATAATTTCCATGGTCCTTCATTTATAGGGATGTCGGGTGAAAACCAAACTTTCCAAATACGTCCTCTATAATTACATGTGGCAAGTTGGCAAATATAACCCATAATCTCTTTTGTCTCTGACGCAAGTTCCCAGACGGGGGGGGCTGTAAGTTCTGTATACGAGTAAGCATCTCCTGCTATTTTCCTATATACCATAGTCTCCCCATCATTAATATTGCGAAATAGAAATTCTCGTTCAATACCACCAATAGGTTTATACTCTGTTTGCCCAACAGGATTCATTTCCCGATGTAGTTTTTCATAAAGAGCATAATTAGATTGTAGTAGAGAATCCGCCCACATTCTTTTAGTAGGATAAAACATAGCGGAAGTTTTACCAACTCTCAGAGTCATAAGGTCGGAATAACTTCGATACTTCAAAGTGTCTGTTACTGTAGTTTTGATGTAATGAACTTCAAGTATGGCAGACTCCTTATTTTTAATAATTTGTGCTCCCATATTTGTTGTTACAAAAAGCGACAGGAATAAACTGATATATTTCATACGTATAATCATTGATTAAACATATGTAAATTTACAACAAATAAAGTTTTCTACCAAGTATAAAAGTTTTACTTGGTAGAATTTATATTATTGATATCCAGGGTGTTATAAAATATGATGATGAAAAAGTTTTACAAAGCCCTTAAAAGTATTACGTTGTATCTATTCGAGACCTTTCATAAGTCTACGGATATAAGGACCGATGTTGGTTTCGTGTTCGTCAATGCCAAGCTTCTTTCTGATTTCATGGCTTACGATATAATGGCGTTTCGTTTGGATGTATTCTCCTACTTCCTTGCCACGCAATCCTATTGCATACAAGCAGAGATAATTGATTTCATCGGCAGACAATCCATGCTGTTCGAGATACTCCATAAACTTTGGGTGCGACGCCGCGAAAGCAAGGCGAGTGGAGTCCATAAACTTCTTTTTGTCGTTACGTACAGTGTCAATCCATTTGTTGTACGGCTCTGCATAGCGGTCGTTATTGGTAATCTCTTTTGCCAGCAGACCGTTGAGCAAATCAAGCCTGCTCTTTATTACGTCTTTGATTGGTTTTGCCAGTTCCGATTGTTCTCTTTGCAATTCCTTCAGATTGTCACGCTCACCTTCCAGCTGGTCAATTTCTAATCTGAGGTTTTCTTGTTCCAGTCTTAGATTTTTGTTCTCTTTCTCAGCCAGAATGCGTTTTGTTTTGCTACGATAACCACGGTAATATAACCAGCCAACAAGGATGACCAGCGCAAATATACCACAAAGAGTACCTCCGATAATTCTGTCTCGGTCTTGAATCTCTATGAGGTTCTTCATTTCGAGTTGATGCTTCTTGTCGGAGAACAATAAGTCTTGTGAAAGCAATTCTTTTTGGTAATGCTCAAGGGAGGCGGAGTAATCCCGATATAGGGTAAAGGCTTGTTTATACTTGCCTTGTCTCTCTAAAATATCAATCTTTATCGAAGCATATTTAAGCGAGTCCCAAGTGGTTTCAGCCGAATTAATATTCGAAATGAGCGCCATGGCTTTGTCATACTCTCCGATTTTTGAATACCCTTCAGCAAAGATCATGGTCTCATCAGTTGTCAGCTTCATGTCCTGATATTCTGTCAAGACCTCTTTTATCTCATCGGATGAACAGAAATTCACAGTATATGACAATAAGGAAGGGAACAGAAAAGCTTCTCCCTCGGGATTCTTTTTCACCATCGGTGCGCAAATGGACATAAGGCTGTCTGCCGCTGGTTTGTTGTTCTGCATAACGTATCCATCAAGCGCATTCGTATAACTCTTTATTGCGAGGATGTCTTTGCCAATGGTTTTATATAGTTTGGCTGCTTCCATATTATAATGTACAAAATCGTTTATCTTGTACTGCTTGAGATACAAAGTGCCCTGTGCTACCAATGTATGGGACAGTAACAAAGAGTCCGTTACCTGTTTTCTCAAATCACAAGCATTCATGAAAGACTGCATTGCCGAATCATCATCCCCCTGATTCTGATAAATCCGGCCTTGATAATAATATGTCCGAAACTGCTCATCGGGGGTTCCGTTCTTGACATAATAGTCAATGGCCGGCTGAAGGATATCGAAAGTTGTCGTGTCAATGCAGTTTTTGTCCAATGCAATGGATTTGAGCAGCGCATATCTGGCCGCCGCCTCTTTCCCCTTGACACTTGAGGCCGGTATGTTTTCCAATACGACAAGGGCAGAATCAGGCTTGGCATCCATAAGGTTCTCCGCTTTATCCATTTCATTCCAAGCCGTTCCGTGCCGGTCGCAACTGCCTATTGTCAATACAGTTAGCGACAACAGGATAATATTTATAAAATGTCCTATTCTTTTAATCATATTTCATATGCTCCTATGCCCTCGCTGATGTCACTGACAATCTTTTTATCATATAGCGCGTTCACATCCAACTGAAGCAAACTCGCGATTTTCAAATAAGTCAGAATATCGGGCTGTGAAGAATTTGTGCACCATTTCGAGACCGTTGTCGGATTTACATCCAGTTGACGGGCAAGCCACAAATTTGTAAATTTCTTCTCAGTCAGGATTATTTTTTGTCTGTTAACATTCCGCATTGGACTATCAAAAACTGGGTGCAAAGATAATTAATTATTTTCATTAAGAGGCCGTTGTCATTGTATGTTTTTTATTCACGCAGCAAAGGTAAAGGGATAAAAAAATATGGACAAGGCTGCATCGCGGATACGCTTACACAATATTTGCA
>ERZ1034680.1205-NODE-1205-length-10354-cov-11.411108_pt1 | contig 10354 bp, 9 predicted proteins | sample MGYA00520639_ERZ1034680 | MGnify/ENA primary metagenome ERZ1034680 (study PRJEB33766, sample SAMN09781760) | gut metagenome | biome: gut microbiome | host: Homo sapiens | place: Madagascar | study: EMG produced TPA metagenomics assembly of the PRJNA485056 data...
AGGAACCGTCAGACATGATAATTATTATGGATAACATCTGATGAAGGAAGAATCCTTTCTTTTGTTATCTGATTTATAGAAACTTATTAACCAAATAGTCTTGTTTGACTACATCATTATTATACTAGGTTGGTGATATTATGAATATATTTTTTAACAGCCGAATTAATGCTAATCAGTCGTTGCTTAATGTTCTGTTTGGTCAACAGCAAAAAGCGGCAAGCAGTCAAAACACTGGTTGTAGAGGCACAAGAGATACCTTAACGATAAGTGCATCGGGAAAGGAAAAACTGACAAAAAGTACAAGTGGAAGAAAACATAATACAAGTATTGACGGTAGCATTGACTTAAAGTCCTATATAGCTTCAGCAAAAAAAACGAATCAAGAGCTCATTGAGAATGCAGGAACACAGATTAATGCGAAAACAAGTGAATATATGAGTACAGGTAAAGCATTTAGGGCGGCATTAACGGAAAAGTATTCTAAGCTTGCCGCAGAAGCAAAAACACATTCTAACCATGAAAATTATATTCATTCCAAGTATTTTGATAAGAGTTCAGAGTATTACGAGACTAATTTGACTGATACAGAACGTAGGATTGCATATAATTATGAGATGCAGATGTGCCGGACAGGAAAAATAAATGGTGTAAATTATCAGGATTCTTTGTTCAGGGGAATTGAAGTGGACGGCGACAGTGTAGATTCGGATAAAATCCAATTTGAAAGAGCATTGGTAAATTCGCAGATTTCAAATATTTTAAAGCAGGCTGGTGTAGATACATCTTCTATTACGAAAGATTGTACTTTTACTGTCGATCCATACAGTTACGAGATAACGGTAGATGGCGTGGATGAAGAAACAAAGGTGTTGATGCAGAATACTTTAAATGTAGGTAATAATGGGAAAAATCTCTATAAGCATATCTATTATTGCTCAACACAAGATGGCTGTGAGAGTTCTCAAGTAACAGAGGAATCAAAGATGAAATACGAAGCATATCATCAGGTTTATAGTTATACAGGATATGGATTAGACAAACTTGAGGAAAAAAATGGGACATATTATACGGAGTCGGGAGAGAATATATTAGACTTAGTGGATAGTGCAGTTGAAAGTTCCGGAAAAGTTCCGAAAGAGTTTAGTCAGCAAATGAAGAATTGGATACATGACCTGGTTTCAACGATATCGACCAGAGGATGGAACAATGTGTCAGATATGACTTTAAGCATTTTATATGGAAAGAGCGGTTTAAAGGACATGAACCAGCTGATTACATACCAGTATGAAGCTGATCGTATGAACAGACAATGGTATTCTGTGCTTTAGAAATATAATATTTTTTGGAAAACTGGTTGAAGAATTACGAAAGAAGGAGAACCATGTATGGGAATTGGAATCATTCAGAATCATAGTCAGTATAAGAATATTTGTGGTAATTATACATATCATATGCCAGCACCGGTATGCCAATCAAAAATGAAGGACTTAGGTGATGAATTTGTTCTGACGGAAAAATGATGGAGACAATAATCTTTATCGTAATGCCTTTACGGGGGCATCTACAAGTGCAGCGGTAAAAGGATATGGTTCGGGAGTTGTGGATTCATTGTTATTGATCACTGGCACAAATAAGAACAATTGTTTTATTGGTTCATTGAGTAATGACAGGGATGAGGAATATCGTCTGGCTGGCTATGTAGAGGAATTAGATCGTTTTTTGAATAAGGTATCAAATGGGAACGTAAAAGTAGATGATTTATGATGTTCTGGCTTATAAAAAGGAAAATGGGATGATTCCAAGATATCAGATTCAGATGGATGTGGGAGGAGTTTGACGAGCAACTGTTTAAAATGACAGCGGAGAAGATCGTGGTCTCCAAGGAACACGACATCACCTTCTGCCTGCACAACGGACTGAAACTGACGGAGAGGTGAGGTGGACAGGATGCAGTGGCACATGCCAATCGGCTATAAGGTTGTGGATGGAAAAATCACCATCTGTGAAGAACAGAGAAAAATTGTGGAATAGATATTTACAGACTATGACAGCGGGGGGGCGGCAGGCAGGATCGCCCAGAACCTGAAAGGGAGAAACATATGCAATGCAAAAGGGAAAGTGTCTTGGACCCATGCATCCATCGGCAGGATAATGGAAAATCCAAGCTACCTTGGCACAGAATACTATCCGCAGCTCATAGGAGAGGAACTGTTTGAGAGAGTCCAGCGCAGGCGGGAAAAGGTGAGGGCAGAGCTTGGAAGGGCAGACCACAGGCCCGGCAGGGATGAGAGAATCCTCTTCGGAGGTGTCATCTGGTGTGCAGAATGCGGAGCGGTATGCAGCCATATCCAGCCGAACCACAAAAAAGAGAGTGGCGGCACTGCCAAGTGGAAGTGCAAGAACTATGTGACTGGCAGAACAAAAAACTGCAGGAACAGTTTTATTACAGACGGGCAGGCAAAGCAGGTGTGTGTGGAAGCCATCAATGCAGTGATACGAAACAAAGGTCTGCTCCGGGTACAAAGGCAGGAGGAAAAGGTCAGTCCTCAGTACCGGGTTCTGGAGCGGAACCTGCAGCGGATGAAAGAAGAGCAGGGACGTACAGAAGTAGACCTGATGAAACTGCTCTATGAAAGGGCAGAGGAACGATACCGGACGCTGATGTGAAACTGTCAGAGAAGAAAATGAAGGTCGCTGCCTACTGCCGTGTCAGTACGGAACTGGAAGAGCAGGACAGCAGCTATGAAGCACAGGTGGAGTATTATACCAATAAAATATCCGAAAACGAAAACTGGAAAAATGCCAGCATCTATGCGGATGACGGAAAGAGTGGAACAAACACCAAAAAGAGGGCAGACTTTAATGCCATGATACAGGATGCCCTTGCAGGAAAGATCGACATGATCCTTACAAAGTCGGTCAGCAGGTTTGCGAGGAACACGGTAGACTCGCTGGTGACCATCCGAAAACTGAAAGAAAAGAACGTGGCGGTGGTGTTCGAGAAAGAGGGAATCAATACACTGGAGGGAACCGGCGAAATCCTTATCACCATCTTAAGCAGTCTGGCGCTGGAGGAGAGCCGCAACATCAACGAGAACATCCGCTGGGGAGTCGTGAGGAAATTTGAAAAAGGCAAGGTCATCGTGAACTGCACAAAGTTCATGGGATGCACCAAAAACGAGGATGGTGACCTAGTCATCGTACCCGAAGAGGCAGAGATCGTAAAGCTGATCTTCCGGCTTTATCTGGAAGGCTACAGTACCGGAAAGATTGCAAAGCATCTGGAAGAGCAGGGAATCAAGACCGCCACAGGGCAGGACAAATGGCATTCCACGGTAATAGACAAAATGCTCCGAAATGAAAAATACATGGGAGATGCATTACTGCAGAAAACCTATACGGTGGATTTCATGACAAAAAAGAAAGTAAAAAACACTGGAATCGTACCGCAGTATTATGTGGAAGATGACCATGAGGCAATCATACCGAAGGAGCTGTTCTACAGGGTACAGGAAGAGATGATGCGGATGGCATCCTTATGCAAGGCGGCTGTCACCCGGAAGAAGAACCAGAGGAGCAGGTATTCCTCCACCTATGCGCTGACCGGCATGCTGATCTGCGGAAAATGCGGGCAGGAGTACCGGAGAGTCACCTGGGCGAGAAACGGGAAAAAGAAAGTGGTCTGGAGATGCAGCAACCGGCTGACCAACGGAGTGAAGAAATGCGGGGAATCCGAGACACTCGAAGAGAACGCATTAAACAGGGCAGTGATGGAAGCCATCCACAGGATCACGAGTGATGATATGGAATTTATGGAAAACTTCCGGCAGAACATCATCCATGTCATCGGGAGCTACAGCACCGCAAAAGAGTCCGGGAAATACGAAGAAAAGATAAAAGAAAAACAGGAAGAGATGGTGGCACTGATCGCAGAGAATGCAAAGACCGGCTCCTACACACCTGAGTTTGATGAACGCTACCGAAACATAGCAGAAGAAATCAATGCCTTAAAAGAGGCACAGAAAACAGCCAGAAACGAGAGACGGATGGCTGACAGCTATGAACAGAGAATCCAAGATATCGACCATTACTTAAGCACAAGCACCTGCCAGATACCGGAGTTCGACAATGACCTTGTCAGACGGCTGATCTCCACCATCAAAGTGGAATCCAGCGAGAAGCTGCTGATACAGTTCCAGTCAGGCATTGTCATGGAACAGGAGATTCGATATGAGTAAGGCTGCGGCAGGAATGGCAGCAAGTAAATAGGAAACGTTGTTCATGCCAGTTTATGGTAAGAATAAAATGCCCGATGATCCGGGCGTTTTATTGTTGGCATAAAATAGGAAAGGACAGCAGGAGCAGAAAGCATATAACGGAAAATGAGTGAAAGAGAATGGATATAAAAAAACGAAAGGCAGGAGGAAAAAAGCATATGAATTATGAGCAACTGATAGAAGAACTGAGGGAGGAAATGTTACAGCTTGTAAACACGAAATGTGATGCACTACTCCAGATGTACCGGAGCGGGGAGGTGCATACAAATGTGAAGGATACGATCCGGGAAAGCAACCTTATCACAGTGTCCCCAGCAGAACTGAAAGGGAAAAGACCGCTGGCAGTTCAGTTTATGTCGGGAGAATGGATAGAGACACCTACATGGAGAAAGGTGGCACAAAAGATTTTGCAGACCTGTAATGAACAGCCGGATATTCATGAACGATTTATGGAAATGTGTGGAAAAGTAGCCGGACGCTGGAGGACGATCCTTGGCAGTTCACCGGAAGAAATGGATGTACCGATAAAGGTGGATGAGGAACTTTATTTTGAGGGAAAATTTGACACCGAGGCGATGTTAAACATGTTAGAGAAAAAAGTGCTGGAACCGGCAGGGGTTGATTACAGCAGCATTAAAATCCGGTATATGGCAAAAGTGCAGGAAGCAGCGAAAAATATAGAGCATGTACCAGAGCAGGATGCTTTGGAGCATGAGGCGCAGGAACAACATGCACCGGTGCAGACAATGTAAAAAATGGATGGAATCAAGACTCCGAGTCTATGATAGGTTTGGAGTTTTTCTTATGTTCCTTTTTCAAATGTAAAAATTGATTGTATAAAAGAAATGGGTAAGTTATAATATAGGTGTGGTCAGATGCCTTTTTGGGGATGACTATATCTGTTACAAAAAGGAGGAAGGCCAGTGAATACAGAATTAAAAAATGCAGTGAAAGCAACAGACAAGGATGCACAGTATGATACGAGTGCAAAGCGTCTGTTAGGGCAGAAGAGCATACTGGCACATATACTGGTAAAAACAGTTGATGAGTTTAAGGGCATGAATCCCAAGGATGTGGTCAACTGCATCGAGGGAACACCACATATCAGTACGGTACCGGTAGAGCCTGGACTCACAAATGCAGCCAGCGAAAAAAATGGTGAAAGACTGGTCGGTTTCAACACAGAAAATGAAGAGATCAATGAAGGTCTGGTAAGATTTGATATCGTTTTTTATGTGCGCATGAAAGATGGATTGTCACAGATTATCATCAATGTAGAAGCACAGAAAGACGAGCCGACGGGATATGAAATCTTAAACCGGGCAATCTTTTATGTGAGCAGACTGATCTCATCACAAAAAGAACGTGATTTTGAGAACTCCAGCTACGATGACATTAAGCGTGTATATTCGATCTGGGTATGTATGAACATGGACGAGAGCAGCATGAGTCATGTGCATCTCACCAAGGAAGATTTAATCGGTTCCTATGAATGGAAGGGAAATCTTGACCTGCTGAATATCATCATGCTTGGACTGGCAAAGAATCTGCCGGAACATGATGAGACGTATGAACTGCACCGTCTGCTGGGAGCATTGTTATCTAAGGAACTTACAATAGATGAAAAACTAAACATAATTGGAAATGAATACGATATTCCTATTGAGGAGAACTTCAGGAAGGATGTGAGCGTTATGTGTAACTTGAGTCAGGGAATAAAAGAAGATGGTATTGCGATTGGAGAGGCAAGAAAAGAAGAAAAAATTATTCTTAATATGCATAACAATGGTTTTACTGTAGAGCAGATTGCTATGGCTACAGATAAAAACGTAGAAGAAGTGAAAGCGATTATTGCAGGGAAGGAACCTGCACTTGCATAAGAAAATTTTTGATGAAAATGAGAAGCCTTTGAGTTTAATAACTTGAAGGCTTCTGTTTAATAGTTTGGAAAAATTAAAAAAAATATTTTATTTAAACATAAAAGATATTTAGAAGAAATGGAACAGGAAGATAAGGAAGAAATTTTAAAATATTCAATTTGCAACATGTAAATTGAAAAACTATATGTAGAGGAAAAATTCAAATGAGAACATTGGATGAGTTGTTATATTATTGTGAAGAGCCTGAACCAGTCGGAGCTATACTATTGACTGGAGAATGGGGATGTGGAAAAACATATCTTATCGATAATGATTTGAAAGATGCATTGGAAAACAAAGCACATATAATTCGTATTTCCTTATTTGGAATAGCAAGTATTGAAGGAATACATATGGCAGTTAAACAGGCATGGATTAGTGAATATAATAAAGGGAAAAATTGGGATGCGGTTGCAAAAAAGGTTCAAAAGGGAAAAGATATAACAAGCAAATTAGAATTTTTGCCAGAGTGGATTAGAGGAATAGCAAATACAGACTGGTTTTCTTTTGTGGAAATAAAAAATGTGATAGACAAGAAACCGATAATTTTAGTTTTTGATGATTTGGAACGTTGTTGTTTAGAGACAGTTGATATTCTTGGAGCGATTAATGAATATTGTGAGAACCAGAAATTTCATACAATTATTATAGCGAATCAGGAAAAAATGAGAGGTTCAAAGCAAATAACTGCTGTGCCAGTAGAGGTTGAAATAGATACTGTTAAGAATGAAGATGATACCAATCCTCCTCAAAGAATAGCAGGAAAGATAAAGTACAAATCCCAAAAAGATATTGATGAATTGTCTTACGATGAAATTAAAGAAAAAATTATACATCGAACCGTTCAGTATATACCTGATTATGCAAGCATTGTAGATACAATTGTTGATAAAACTAAATATCAAGATGAAAAATATAGGGACTTTGTGAAGGAATGTGAAGAGGGAATATTAGAATTATTTGCACCTGATAGAAATACTTATAATGAATCTCAAAAGGATAAAAGACCGCATAACATACGAAGTCTTAAATGTGCAATAACAGATTTTTATCGAGTGTATGGAATTTTGATTAAAAACGGATTTGAAGATATAGATAAATGGTTTTATAGCTTTATTTCATATGTAATTGCATACAAAGCAGATATAGCGAAGGAAGGACATTATGGAACATTATTTTCGGATAATGAGGTTCAAGAGTTGTACCCCTTCTTTCAAAATAAATATATGTTTGCAACAGTGAAAAAATGGATTCTTCGAGGCATATGGGATATTGATGCTCTTAATTACGAAATAGGAATGATTCAATCGAGAAAAAAAGCGGAAACACCAACTGATATTATTCGAACCAATCGGATTATGGATATTGAAGAAGATGTAATCATTGAAGGATTTCCACAAGTAGTTCAGATGGCATATGCAGGAGAACTTAGTCTGGATGAATATGTGTATTTTATACAGAATAATTGTTGGGGAAGATATTATGATTTTAAGTTACCAGTGAGGGTAGATTGGAATAAAGTTCGAATTGGGATTAATAAGGTAATAAACAATTTATTAGATTCACGAAAAGAGGGGCAGCAAGTTCATACGATTATAGGTGCAGATAATAAAGAAAATTTTACAGAAGAAGAATGGAAAACATATCAAAGCATAGAAGAGTTCCAAACGGGGAATTTATTAATGTTTAGTAATAATAAAAAACTATATGTTGAAGAAATGCAAGAAAATGCAATGACGGCATTTACTATATGCCAAAATAAGAGGTTTAATGTGTTTGATGTGGAAATGGCAATTATTACTGCAGAAGCGTATGCTAAAGGGAATAATTTCGATAAACATCAGTTTTCATATTATTTCAATAAAATGTGGAAAGGAAATATTATATCGCCAGATATAAGAGTGGAGGAGAGTCTTGTAGGTTTCCGAAAACTGCAAGAATTGCTGAAAGAACAAAAAGAAAATTTACAGAAAAATGAAAAGGTATTTGCAGTTAAGCATACTGAGGAATTTATAAAATACTTAAACGAAATAATAGAAAAATTAAATGAAAATTTAGTACAAGCTAAATAAGAAGTATTAGTTTTTTGGAAATGGTTGGAATCAAACCTTCAAGTTCCCCAACAGATTTGGAGGTTTTCTTTTGCCCATTTGAGAGAAAAGTGATTTCTAAAAAAAATAATCTGTGATACAATTCATTAGGAAAGTATCAGATTCAGAGCAATCGAGTAGGAGGCGGTTAGTCACCGCCTCCTACTCGATTGATTTATCAGAAATAGTATATTAAATAGACAGTTCATGGAGAAGCAATGATGAAGGAATTTGTAGAAACAAAAGAGAAATACATTATACAAAGAAACTTTGACAATAGAGTACATAAGCAGTCATTGTTTTCAGTGGAAATATATCCAGGTATAATTGCTGAATTTGGAGAACCCAAAAGTAAATTAGGAAGTAAAAAATATAATTTGACGAAACTATCATTTCTAAAAGAGCGATATTCAAAAGAAATGGTAGAATCATTCTGGTCAAATTTCCATGTGAAATATATTCCGTGTAAGTATAATGGAAAAAAGGTTCCGACTATTTATAAAGTAGTTGGCAATCCTCATCGATTGATACGAGGTGGATATATTATCATATGCAAAAATACTTCAATGGTTAGAACATCGATTAAAGAGCAAAATGGATATAATTTTTGGAAAGAAAAATTTTATGACGAAGGAAAATTGTCTACAGATAAAGAAACAATAAATGCAGCCATTCCCTTATTGATTAGTAGAATTAATAATTCAACGTCGATTTTACAAGAAATGCCCTATTCAGATCATAGAATTTTTGAGGAGTTGGTTGCAGAGATATTTAAGGGATTTGGTTATTCCATAGAACTAACCAAAAGAACAAGAGATGGTGGCAAAGATATAATTGCATTAAAAAAAAGAGATGGACTGGTAGAAGAAAAAATCTTAATAGAGTGTAAACATTGGGAAGACAAAATAGATGTAAATCCAGTAAGAAATTTGATCGGAGTAGCAATGTGCCAAGAGGAACTGCCTACGGGAATTATTTTGGCAACGACAAGTCATTTTACAAAAGATGCGGAAAAAATTAAAATTTATAGTGCTATAAAGATAGAATTGGAGCGTAGAGATTATGAAGATATTTTAGGATGGATACAGGAATATGATGCAATACAATTATCAAAAGAAGAAGTAAATGCTTACTTTGATTGTTTAAACAAAGTATAAAATGGTCGGAATCAAGCCTCCAAGTCCCCAAAAAGATTTGGAGGTTTTCTTCTGCCCATTTATTGGAAAGTAATTTCCGAAACAAATAATCTATGGTACAATATCTTGGAAGTTATTATCACGGGATGAGTAGTGGACCATAGAGAAAGAGCAGAGTCAATCGTAAGCTGATTTGGCTTACATCTCTAAAGTACAATGCAATCTTTTTCTATGCAGGGGCATAAGAGAGTGCATCATGTCAATTTTTTGCAGCCTCGTCACAGAGGATTGCAACATTTTTCACTCCCAGAGTACAGTGAAAACTCTGGAAAGTGCATCTCAATTACCCTATCGACACATGTGGAGACGGTTTGCCTTCTGTCAAGAAAAGCCCGGTAAATCAAAGGGTTGCGCCGATTTGGGGCAAAAAGGGTTGTGTGTTTCAGTTTCCGCAGAAGACACATGCGGAAACGGATTTACCCCAGGGGTAAGAGTTTCGGAATTGTTGATATACATTTTGGCAAAAGGGATACCTTTTCGCAAAAGGCAAAGTGTAGGGAGGATACATATGAATTTAAGTATTTTATTAACTGACTTTATTGATACGAAAGGAATGCTCAAAACATATAGGTTTATACCCATTAATCAATATAATAGAATAGTGGTTGATAGATTATCTGATATTTGTACAGATGTAAAGGGAAATACAGATAAGGATGTGGGATTGCTAAGAGTATATAACTCTGACAAATGTCAGTTGCTTTCTACTACTTGTAAAATCAAAGATTTTACAGACAGTTATGGTAAGATTTTTTTCTGTTTTGAGCATATGTTTATACCTGTTGAGAGTTCTAGATATGGAAGCTGTGGTATTTATAATTTTATTTTACCTGTAGACTATAGATTGACAGAATTACATATTGTAGATC
>ERZ1034680.1209-NODE-1209-length-10351-cov-4.394716_pt1 | contig 10351 bp, 9 predicted proteins | sample MGYA00520639_ERZ1034680 | MGnify/ENA primary metagenome ERZ1034680 (study PRJEB33766, sample SAMN09781760) | gut metagenome | biome: gut microbiome | host: Homo sapiens | place: Madagascar | study: EMG produced TPA metagenomics assembly of the PRJNA485056 data...
CGGCTAGAAAGAACTCTTTCCTTCTTCCAGTTTCTGCTCATACTCTTCAAAATACTGATAAAACGGACTGTCCGGGTCCTGCATTTTTTCCGCAATATTCACAGCATAAAGCGAAACGGCAATCCCAAGAACAATCGAAATCACTGCTGTAATAATTCCACCGATCGCCAGCCCCTTTTTCTCGTTCTTTACAATCTGCACAATACCGAAAATAATCGCAAGCACTGCCAGAATATAATTAATGCAGCATGCAAATGTAAAAACAGATAAAATTCCAAGAACCAGTGAGGCAATTCCAAATCCGGTTCCTGTTCCCTTTGCCTGTGTCTGTCCGTAATATGCCTGCTGATATGCATTCGGCTGTGACTGTTCACTCTGATATGCCTGCTGGTACGCAGTCTGTCCATACGCATATGCCGTATTGTCCGGCTGCGGATTTTCCTCTGCCGATGTTGCTCCATAAGAAGTCTCCGGCTGTTCCTGCGTCATCTGTGATGTTTCATTCTGTACGATCTCATTTTCCGGTGCCGTATAATCCTGAAAGTTTGTTTCCTCCGGTGTTTTTGAACCGTTTTCGTTTGTTGTAAACTCGTCGCTCATTCCATCCTTCTCCTTTTTATTCTTTCTCTGACTTCTTATCAATAATCACAATAGTAGTCATTTACTCATTATAATTATTCTGTCCCCAAAAATCAACAGGTTCATAGTCCTGTAGTTTTGCAAGGAGCCCCTTCTTCTGCAATTCCTCCTGAATCATATCCAGAATTTCCACGCGTTCCGCCCGGACCGTATGATAATGATATCCGGAAGTAACATTTTTCAGCAGACTGGATTTCCCGGAACGGATCTCCTCCATATAATTGCGGATATCCATACGGGATTTGATATTCATCTCTGCCCGAAGCACTCCGTATACCTTATGATATACAAATACATCCTCAACGGTTCCTCCGAGATCCACAATCGTTGTCAGCTCTTTTTCAACCTCATCATCTTCATGCTGTACCTTAAATACACGGGTTGTCTCCTCATCTTCCTGTATTAGATACCCCCGGTTGGTCGAAAATATATTTTTTCCATTTGCCCGAAGAAGTGCAACATCCTGCACAATGACCTGTCTGCTCACATCAAATTCTTTTGCCAGTGTCGTGGCAGAAACTGCTTTGTCACTGTTTTTTAGTGCCTGTATAATTTTTCCACGCCTTTCTTCCCCGCTCATTTCTGGAATCCCACCTTCTTTAATTTTCTACCGGATGCAGATTTTTCAAAGAAATATCCAGAATCGGAGCCGAATGTGTCAGTGCTCCGCTGGAAACATAATCTACGCCAAGCCCGGTCAGTCTTGCAATATTTTCTTTCGTCACATTTCCGGAAACTTCAATCTCTGCCCGTCCGTCAATATAGGCGATGGCTTCTTTCAGCGCATCGGTGTCCATATTATCCAGCATGATAATATCCGCACCTGCCTCCACAGCTTCCTTTACCATATCCAGACTTTCTACTTCTACCTCAATCTTACGGACAAACGGTGCATACTCCTTTGCAGCAGCAATCGCTTCTTTTACTCCGCCTGCAGCTCCGATATGATTATCTTTCAGCAATACCCCGTCGGAAAGATTATATCTGTGGTTATTTCCACCACCGATTCTTACTGCATATTTTTCAAAAATACGATTGTTTGGTGTTGTCTTTCTGGTATCCAGAAGTTTGATTCCGGTTCCTTTTAATAATTCTGCCACGGAATGTGTGTAGGTTGCAATTCCGCTCATACGCTGCAGATAATTCAGTGCGGTACGCTCTCCGCATAAAAGGGTCCGGATATCGCCATGCACTTTTGCCATAAGCTGTCCCTTATGAACTTCTGCTCCATCCTGCACCAAAAATTCAACGGTTGTCTTTTCATCGAGAAGTGTAAACACTCTCTCGAATACCTGTAGCCCGCATATAATGCCATCTTCTTTGCAGATAAGATCCACTTCTCCTGCCTGTGGATGAGGCATGACACTGTTTGTGGAGACATCCTCACTTGTGATATCTTCTTTTAAAGCACTAATAATCCATGGATCTACATTTAATTTTAAAGTTACCTGATCGTACATCTCTCTCTCCTGATTTTCTTATTTTATTTTATCCGACCTGTGCACACTGCTTGCGAAATGCAACCGTTGCTTTTGTCCTTGCATCCTGTACCTGCTGCATCTTTGCATCTGCCGCGATAATCGCTTCCCGTACATATTCATGATACTGGCTCGACAGTGCTTTGGCATCCGCATAGATACTCCGGTCAATTGCCGCAAACAGTTCCGGTGCTGTGGAAATCGTTTCCTTCTGCTCACTCATCTGCTTTGCCGCCCGTTTTGCAAATACAAGGCTTTCCAGCAAAGAATTACTTGCCAGACGGTTTTTTCCGTGTACTCCGTTACATGCCGTCTCTCCCACAGCATACAGACGTTCCATGGACGTATGGCTTTCGTGATCTACCCATACCCCACCCATGAAATAATGCTGTGCCGGTACCACAGGAATGCATTCTTTGGTTACATCATACCCCATTTCACGGCAATGTTCCACAATATTCGGGAAATGTTCCATCAATTCTTCTCTTGGAATGGTACGCAGATCTTCCCATACATGATCTGTTCCATCTTTTGCCATCTGCTTATAAATTTCTTCTGCCAGCAGATCACGCGGCAGCAGCTCATTGACAAACCGTTTCATATTCTTGTCATAAAGCTTTGCCCCTTCTCCGCGGACAGATTCCGAAATCAGAAAACTGCGTTCCTCTTCGTCCGGCGAATAGAATGTGGTCGGATGAATCTGTACATAATTCACATCTTTCAAACGGATTCCATGTTTGATGGAAAGTGCAAGGGCATCTCCGGTCAGATGACGGAAATTGGTCGAATGACGATATAATCCTCCGATTCCTCCACATGCCCAGACGGTATGCTCCGCTTCCACCGTTTCAATTGTACCGTCCTCCCTGCGGATTACGGCTCCGTAACAGCAGTTATCCTTCGTCACAATATCTACCATCCTGGTATTTTCCAATATGGTAATATTCGGACACTTGCGGGCAACTGCAAGCAGCTTGCTTGTAATTTCTTCTCCTGTAATATCCTCATGAAAAAGGATACGCTTGTTCGAATGTGCTCCCTCTCTGGTAAATGCAAGATTGCCATTCTCGTCATGGGCAAAATCCACGCCAAATCCGATCAGGTCATGAATCACATCCTGTGACGAACGGATCATAATCGATACGGATTCCCGGTCATTTTCATAATGTCCCGCTTTCATCGTATCCTCAAAATAACTGTCATAATCACTGTCATCCTTAAGCATACAGATTCCTCCCTGTGCAAGATAAGAATCACTGCTCTTAACATCTGACTTTGTAATAATTGTAATCTGTTTCTCCCGCGGAAGATTTAATGCACAGTATAAACCGGAACATCCGCTTCCCACGATCAGAATATCTGTTTTCATTTTTGCCACCTTCTGTATGAATATTTCAATAGTGTTTGACATGCAGTATAGCACATATCTTTACAGGTGACAAGACAGTGAACCTTTTTAATTAAATCCAACCACTTTTTGCGACAGACGGTATGCCGCAACTGAAATTTTTCTTCCGCTTCTTCCCGGCAGATTCATGGTCTGTCCCATAATGCCGTTGCGCAGGCGGTGAAACAGCCCGATATCCTTGTTTTTGATATACCGCCACAATTCACGCTTTTTCTCAAGGTTTTCTTCTGTGCCGGAACGCAGCAGCATAACCGTCGTGACAACCGTGATAATTTCCAGATAGTTTATCATATAATGCCGGCATTTATAATTGGACACTTTATTCAGATCCACATCGTCAATCATGATCTTATTCACACGGATCTGCTGGTCAATCCGGCTGATCATCACCTTCTCATTGACGGACTGATCCTCTCTTCCGATAAAATAACGGTAAAAATCCACATCCATATAATACATCGTCCGCACATGCGGCAATGGCTTATATACATAAATGTTATCCACATAAAAAGTATGTTTCGGCAGTTCAAGTCCACATTCCCGGAGAAGTTTTGTACGATAGATCACGGAATGCATCAGTATGTAATGTCCTTTATAAAAATGCCGCACATCACTCCAGGTAAAGATCTGATCTTTCGGAAAACCGGTCTGACGCATGACCCGCTTGTGTTTTGCCCCTTCCTTCTCATATACATAATTTGCCAGAAGCATATCAAGTGCCACACTTCCCCCTGCAATCTCCCTAAGCTTTGCAAGAATCGCCTGATAAGCGTTCCAGTCTACCCAGTCATCACTGTCCACTACCTTAAAATATAAACCGGTTGCATTGCGGATTCCCGCATTCACAGCTTCTCCATGTCCCCCGTTCTCCTGATGAATTGCTTTTACAATCGTTGGATATTTTTCGGCATATTCATCTGCAATCGCAGCGGTATCATCCTTTGATCCGTCATCCACAATCAGAATCTCCACATCTTCCCCTCCCGGAAGAATCGATTCAATGCAGTGACGCATATAATCCTGTGAATTGTAACACGGTATTGTAAATGTTAATAATTTCATATGTTTTCCCTTCGTACAAACCTGCTGAAAAAATAATTGATAGACCTATTATAAATGAGAATTTATAAACAGTCGAGAGATATTATCTTAACATTTGCTTAATCTTTTTCCATTGTTATTTTTGTTCATAATTTATTTACAAATCTCTCATAAACTCCACACACCGGCGTCATAATTGCAAACTATACTTTAGTCATACCTAAGAAATAAACTTTTTCTTTTTCATAATCCTCGCACCGCAAGGCGCGAGGTCCTCCCTTTTTTAGAGATTAATTTTTTCTCATAACACATAAAAAGAGCTGTCCTGTCCGGACAGCTCTTTTGCTTACTCTTTGATTTCCATCTTAATGGCATTCCAATACGCGGAAAAAGCACTGGGAACTGCATAGTTTTCCACTGCTTTCTGTGCCTCAGTAAATAAAATATTTTCTTTTGGTGCCGTAGTTTCTTCTACGAGAACCACATAGGCATGCATATGCCACTCCACATGGGAAAAAATGTGTCTGGCCGGTGCAAGTGCCTGTATCCGTATCGGTGAAAACCCCTGGTTTTTCACATATTCCAAAGCCTCCTGCTGCTCTAAGATACCCGAAACATTCGGAAGTTCATACAGGCCTGCTAAAAGCCCCTTCGCCGGCCGCTTGCGCAATGCCACATGTTCTCCGTCCCGGATGACAAACACCGTGCGCTCCTCGATTCTGCGCGCTTTTGCCCTGGTTTTCACCGGAATCGTGTCAATTTTATCCTGCAGACGTGCCTCACAGAATCCATACCATGGACATTCCGGACAATGCGGTGCCCCATTCGGCACACACACCATTGCGCCTAACTCCATCAGTGCCTGGTTAAATTTGCGCGGAATCAGACCATTCGTTACTTCCGTTTCCATCATCGCCTGCAGGCTGCGCTCCATCGCACTGCGGACCGACTGCTTCATGATATCCGAATCATCTGCGCACACACGGGAAATCACCCGCAGCACATTCCCGTCCACCGCCGGAACCGGCCGGTTATAGGCAATCGAAGCGATCGCTCCTGCCGTATAGCTTCCGATGCCTTTCAGGCGAAGCAGTTCTTCCACCGTATCCGGAATTGTCCCGCCATACTGCTCCATAATCTGTTCCGCTGCGGCATGCAGATTCCGGACACGGTTGTAGTAACCAAGTCCTTCCCACAGTTTCAGATAACGATCCTCCGGACACGCGGCAAGCGCCTCCACATCGGGAAGTGCCTCCATAAACCGTGCAAAGTAAGGTTTAACGGCTTCTACCCTTGTCTGCTGTAACATGATCTCAGAAATCCATACTTTATATGCCTTCGGATCATCTCTCCAGGGGAGTACGCGTGCATGCCCATCAAACCAGTCCTGCAATGGCTTTACCAGCTTCTTTAATTCAAAATCCGCTACCATATTACACCCGCAGGAAAAACGCACGATATCCCGGAATCTCAAATCCACCATTCAATGCAATTTTTTCTCCGGTGATCAGGTCGGTGGCTTCCGCTGCTCCGGCATCAAATCCTGCATAAAACGGACTGTCTGCCGCATTGATCGCAACGTAGACGCGTTCCCCTTCCCATTCTCTTTCAAACACGCACTGTCCATTGGTCAGAACTTTAGATATAAAGTTTCCATACTGCAGTGCTTTGGACTGTTTCTTTGCCTCTGCCAGTTTGGAAATCCACTCTGTCAGATCATTCCACTCCGGTTTCTCAAACGCTGGACGAAGTGCCGGATCTCCATCTTCTTTGCGTCCTTCTGCGCCCCACTCACTTCCGTAATATACGCATGGGATTCCCGGCATCCCAAAAGCAAGCGCGTAAATCAGCGGCAGATGATTTTTATTGGTCAGAATGGAGGCCACACGGGTCACATCATGATTATCCACGAAAGACAACAGGTGTTTTCCCTTATATAACGTCCAGTTTTCCGGTCCGAACTGACGAAGCAGGGAATGATTGATCTCAAACATGTTCATGCAGTTAAAGCTGGAATACAATCCCTTGTAACACTCATAGTTCGTCACCGAATGCAGCATTTCATCGTTCATCAGCTGGTTATAATCCCCATGCAGTGTCTCTCCGACAAGGAAAAAGTCCGGTTTTAATTCATTACAGAAACTGCGCAGTCTGCGCACAAAATCATGATCCAGACAATATGCCACGTCCAGACGCAGTCCGTCAATATCAAATTCGTCTACCCATCCTTTGATGGCAGAAAAGATATGCTGGATCACCTCTTCATTGCGCAGGTTCAGTTTGACCAGATCATAGTTTCCTTCCCAGCCCTCATACCATAAGCCGTCATTGTAGTTGGAATTTCCGTCAAAGGCAATGCGTCCGAACCAGTTCACATAAGGGGACTGCTCCCGGTTTTTCAAAACATCCTGAAATGCCCAGAACCCTCTTCCCACATGGTTGAATACACCGTCAAGTACCACGCGGATTCCTTCTTTGTGCAGATTGTTGCATACATTTGCGAAATCCTCATTTGTACCCAGGCGGGTATCAATCTTTGTATAATCTCTGGTATTGTATCCATGTGTGTCCGACTCAAATACCGGAGAAAAATAAATGGCATCGGCCCCTAATTTTTTAATATGAGGAATCCAGTCATTTACTTTTTCAATTCTATGTTCCAGCACACCGTCATTTTCAAATGGTGCTCCGCAGAACCCAAGCGGATAAATCTGATAAAAAACACTTTCGTAAGCCCACATATATTTATTAATTCTCCTTTCGGCTTTCTATCATTTTATGTTACATTTCATCCGGCATGATAATGGCCGCAATGATGTATGCAATCAGTCCACTGCCACCCGCAAGTGTAAAGATCACCCAGATCAGACGAATCACGGTCGGATCTACGTCAAAATAGTTTGCGATTCCGCCACATACTCCACAAACCTTTTTATCTGTACTGCTCTTGTATAATCTTTTCTTCATAGTATTTCCCTCTTTTCTGAAAATCTGCAATTGTCAGGATAGTTTCAGTATACACAATCCCGAATAAAATTTCCACTGTCCCTTCAACTGTTCATGCCTGGTTAAGAAAACTTTAAGGATTTTGCAAAATCAAAAGAATGCATAACAATTTGCAAGATAGATCGATGTTGTATGAACTGTTCTGTGATAAAATCAAGAAAATAATGAAAAGATTACCCGGAGGGGAGAGATACCATGCAAACCTGTACTTTAAACGGGAATAAAAACAGCGCCGGATCCACTTTCCCGGATTCCGGCGCTGTCTTTTGTTTACAGATGTTCTTCCAGTAAAAGGACATCCCATTTTTTCAATTTCATTCCGTGTTCTGTCATCTTTCCGCTGATCATGTCTTTCTTTCCGGTCAGACTCTCCGGCAGAATCTGCTCCTCATCCGTAAAGTTCATTACAAAATAGAATCGCGTGGTATCACTGACGCGTGTGACAACTTCAAGTCCGGTTTCTTCCGGGATAACGGATGAAACTCCGGCCTCCTGGACTGCCTGATCCAAAATCTTTGCAAGCCCTTCTTCCTCAAACTGGGTTGCAATATAATATGTGGTACCTTTTCCGTATGTATTCTTCGATGCTGCCGGCATTCCCGCATAGAAATCTTCCTCATAAGAGGCAAGTGCTTTCGCACCTTCTAAATGCATCACATCGCACAGAAGACCACATGCTGCCGTACTGCCGTCTGCAAACTTTGCCTTATTTTTCTGTTCCGGTGCAAGGGCATCAATCTCCTCAACCCATACCCCCGCCATCTCGCGGAGCGGTCCCGGATAACCGCCCAGATATACATTATCCGACTGTCCGACAATTCCGCTCATAAACGTAGTAATCAGAATACCGCCATTTTTCACAAAATTCTCCAGCGCTTCTTTCATACCATCCTTTACCATATAAAGCACCGGTGCCACAACAATCTTGTATTTTGAAAAATCCGCATCCACAGGAATCATATCCACACCAATATTCTTTTTGTAAAAATACTGATAGTACTGATGAATCTGATCCACATATTTTAAATCCTCGGACGGACCGCTGGTGTACTCCAGTGCCCAGTAATTATCCCAGTCGAAAATCAGTCCGACTTCTGCTTCATTGCGTGATCCCAAAGTACGGTCTCCAAATCTTTCCAGTTCTGCGCCAAGTTGGGCCACTTCACGGAATACACGGGTATTTTCATTTCCCACATGAGCGATCACTGCACCATGGAATTTCTCACATCCACCCACACTTCTGCGAAGCTGGAAGAACTGGATCGTGTCTGCCCCATGTGCCAGTGTCTGATAACTTTGTGCCCGCATCTGCCCCGGACGTTTCAGGGAATTGTATTTCTGCCAGTTCTGCTGACTTGGCGTCTGCTCCATCAGCATAAACGGCTCATCTTTTAAACCGCGCATCAGATCGTGTGTCATGGCAATGCTGCTCCACGGCGTATCATAGGAAGGATAATTATCCCAGGATACAACATCCATCTCCTTTGCCCATTTGAAATAATCAAGTCCTTTAAACGTTCCCATCAGATTTGTGGTAACAAATGCATCCGGTTTCACACTCTTTATAGCATCGCGCTCCATCTTGAAGCACGCTAACTGGCTGTCCGAATAAAATCTGCGATAATCAATAGAAATACCTGCAAAAGCAGTCTTTTCACTTCCGATTCCGTCACTTAATGCATTCGGAGGTACCACATCATCCCAGTCATAAACGGTATGTCCCCAGAATTCCATATTCCATGCTTTATTTAAGGCATCGATTGTCTTGTATTTATCTTTCAGCCACACACGGAATGCCTTCTGACAGTTCTCACAGAAACACTCGTTTCCATATTCGTTGCTGACATGCCAGCAGGTCACATGTGGATTGTCTGCATAGCGCTCTGCCAGTTTATATGCCAGTTCACGCGCATAATGTTTAAACACAAAAGAATTCGGGCAGGCATTGTGACGGCCGCCAAATTTGTGCTGTCTTCCTTCATAATCGGTAAACATCACTTCCGGATATTTGCGCACCATCCATCCCGGAAGGGCTGCCGTGGAAGTGGCAAATACGATATCGTAATTTTCTTTCGAAAGCATATCCACGATCTCGTCAAGCTCATCAAAATTATATTCATGCTCCGATGGCTGGATCTTTGCCCATGAAAATACATTGATTGTCGCGGTATTGATGTGTGCATCCTTAAAAATGCGCATATCTTCCTGCCAGATATCCTTCGTCCACTGATTCGGGTTGTAATCTCCTCCGTAGAGGATTCTCTTAAAATGCGTGCTCATAGTTTTCCTCCTGTTTTTTCATACTTGCACAGTCTGTAAAATGAACGGACAAAATAAAAGATTTTGAATATCTTATAACTTTTTTGTCCCATCCTTATTTTTCTCAATCATATATCATCACAGCAAAAAATTGTATAACAGGATAAACCAGTTTTTATAACATTTTGAAACTATTTTCTTTTGCATTGTTTTATGCTATGATACCAATAAAAATATCAGACAATTGCCTGATGCACTATCGTTAAAAAGGGGAAAACCATGCCTATCTATTTCAGCAATACCTTAAACCGGGAACCGTTCCAGTTTGATTCGGTCGGAAACCACTGGATGCAGGAATCCCTCCACCGCCCGCAGGGCTATCCACAGTACCATTATCTGCAGACCGAACAGGGCTGCGGGATCTTAACCATTGACGGAAACGAACTACTCCTTCCTGAAGGTCACGGAATTCTGATCACACCGCATGTCCCACATGGTTACCGGACTGCGGATCAGGGAG
>ERZ1034680.1212-NODE-1212-length-10322-cov-17.951982_pt1 | contig 10322 bp, 7 predicted proteins | sample MGYA00520639_ERZ1034680 | MGnify/ENA primary metagenome ERZ1034680 (study PRJEB33766, sample SAMN09781760) | gut metagenome | biome: gut microbiome | host: Homo sapiens | place: Madagascar | study: EMG produced TPA metagenomics assembly of the PRJNA485056 data...
TTTCTTATGTAGCTTATGTTCTTATGTTCCCGCGGTAAGCGGCTAACACAAACGTCATATCTTATGTTCTTTTGTTCTTATGTCCTTATGTCTCCCGCGTTAGCGGCTGCCAAGCCACGCTATGGCGTCTGCACATTTCCACAGCAGCCACAGCGAGCCGAGCGAGCGATTTTTCACACGGAGCAACAAAAAATCCGCCCTCCCGCAACTGAAAATCCGCCCGCGCACAACATACTTCGGCATTTAATATTAACTTTGCAGCGCACATGGTACGGCCTTGACAAAGCACTGTGCCAAATGTGACAATAAAAATTATAAAACAATAGAGCTGACACCCGCAACTAAACTGAGATGCACCAACGCCTCACACGCACATATATATATATTATAGGTGTGCTCGTAGCCCTTGCGGCCACGGGCAATGTGGCATGGGCGCAGCAGGACCCTGCACTGTCGCACTACTGGCTGGTTGAACCGCAGTTTAACCCCGCTGCCGTGGGACGCACTCCGCAACTCAACATCAACGCGGCCATGCAGACTCATGCCGCTGGCTACGAGGACGGCGGCTCTACCATGTATGCCGGGGCCGACATGGCCTTTCAGTTGGGCAAGACACGGCACGGCGTGGGGGTGTACTTTATGAACGATGCTTTCGGCTTGTTCAGCCACAAGCGGTTCAGCGTGCAGTATGCTTACCACTTCAAGCTGTGGGGCGGCACACTGAGCATCGGTGCGGAGGCGGACATGCTGAACGAGAGTCTTAAAGGTTCCAAGGCTGACCTGGGCGACGCCAACGACCCGGCTTTTCCCACTACCGACCTTGACGGATCGAAGTTTGATGCCTCGGTGGGCCTGTACTACGCACACCGGCGCTGGCAGGTGGGACTGGCCATGCAACACGTGACTTCGCCCACGGTGACGATGGGCGAAACGAACGAGCTGAAGGTGAAAGCTTTATATAATTTGACGGCAGCATACAATATTCGGCTGCGAAGTCCGTTATTTACTATAACACCCTCTACCATGTTGCGCTACGATGGCACGGCTTTCAGGGCGGACATTACGGCGCGGCTGCAATATGCGCATCAAAAGAAACGGCTGTACTGCGGTCTTGGCTACAGTCCGCAACACTCGGTGACGGGCTTTGTGGGCGGAATGTTTCATGGTGTGGACCTTGGCTACTCGTACGAGGCTAACACTTCGGGCATGGGGCTGGGCGCCGGACAGCACGAAATTACGCTGGGCTACCGCCTGGACCTTAACCTTGGCAAGAAGGGACGGAACTTGCACCGTTCGGTGAGGTGGCTGTAGCAAAAACTTGCAGCCGCTAACGCGGAAAACATAAGAACATAAGAGCATAAGGACATAAGGCCGCTGCGCGGCTGTTGAAGCGCTTACCGCGGGAACATAAGAACATAAGCTACATAAGAAACATATAAGGCCGCTGCGCGGCTGACGGCCACGGACTATCGTCCGGGTGGCCTCAAGAAACATAAGGGCTGACGCCGTAGCGTGGTCTGGCAGCCGCTGACGCGAGAGACATAAGGGCATAAGGGCATAAGAAAGCAAGCACAAATGGGGGCGAGGCGTCCCGCCTCGGTGAATCCGCTTGTGCAACAGCTTTGTTTCCCGACGCGGGACGCGTCGCCCCCATTTGTGCTTGCGCTTCTTGCAGTGCGTTTCACAAAATGGTCTCGCAAAAAAATCTCATGCACACAATATCTATATAACACACATAAACACCATTAGTACTTACAACTACTGTATGTTACACAAAATAGCAAATATACTCGCGGCTCTTGCCCTGTGCGGCCTGATGGCATCGTGCATGGGCAGCGGCAGAGCCATGATGAGCGGCGGCGAGGTGACCGGCGCACGCGGTGCCTCGTTTAACGAACCGACACCATACGGCATGGTGGAGGTGAAACGCGGCTACCTGAAGGTGGGTCTCGAAAAGAATGACTCGCTGTGGGGCACGGTGACATCACAAAAGGACATCTCGGTGGACGGGTTCTGGATGGACCAAACCGAGGTGACTAACGGCATGTACCGACAGTTTGTGGAGTGGGTGCGCGACTCTATCATTCGCGAAAGACTGGCCGACCCGCAATATGGCGGCGATGAAACGTACAAAATTGAGGTGGACAGAAACGGCGACCCCGTGAAACCGCACCTTAACTGGGCTAAACCGCTGCCGCGCAAGCCTAACGAGGACCAGGAACGCGCCATTAACAGTGTGTACTACACGCACCCCATTGACGGCACGCGCATGATTGACACCAAACAGCTTAACTACCGCTACGAGGTGTTTGACTACGAAAAGGCCGCGCTGCGCAAATACCGGCTCGACCCTAAGGAGCGCTCGCTCAATACTGACCGTCCTGCCGACCCCGACGAGGTGGTGATGATATCGAAGGATACGGCTTATGTGGACGATAACGGACAGATTGTGCGACAGACTATCGAACGGCCGCTCTCGAGTCTTTACGACTTTCTGAACACTTACATCGTGCCCGTCTATCCCGACACGACGGTGTGGGTGAACGACTTTTCGAATGCCAACAACGAGCAGTACATGAAGCTCTACTTTTCGTCGGCCAACTACAACGACTACCCCGTGGTGGGTGTGTCGTGGGAGCAGGCCGAGGCTTTCTGCGCCTGGCGCACCAACTATCTGCTCAAGGGCATGGGGCCACAGGCTAAATTTATTCAGCGCTACCGCCTGCCTACCGAGGTGGAGTGGGAATATGCTGCACGCGGCAAGGAGGGTAACCCCTATCCGTGGCAGGGCATGGAGTCGAAGAGCCAGGACGGCTGCTACTATGCCAACTTTAAGCCCGACCGCGGCAATTATACCGACGACGGCAACCTTATTACCTCGCGCGTGGGCATCTATGGTGCCAACTCTAACGGCTTGTTCGACATGGCGGGCAACGTGGCTGAATGGACCAGCACGGTGTACACCGAGGCGGGTGTGGACGCCATGGCCGACCTCAATCCGCAACTGACCTACAACGCTGCCAAGGAGGACCCCTATGTGCTGAAGCGCAAGAGTGTGCGCGGCGGTTCGTGGAAGGACCCCATGTCGTACATTCGCTCGGCATGGCGCACGTGGGAGTATCAAAACCAGCCGCGCTCGTACATCGGTTTCCGCTGCGTGAGGTCGAAGGCTAACACGACAAGTGCAACTAACAATGGCAAGAAGAAGAAATAATGAGCAAGATTAACATAGTAGTCCGCTTGCAACACTGGATGGATAGTGTGCCCGGACAGACGTTCCTTAATTATGCCTACTCGTGGGGTGCATCAATCGTAATTCTTGGTGCACTGTTCAAACTGACTCACCTGCCGGGCGGCAACTTTATGCTTTTTATGGGTATGGGCACCGAGGTGGTGGTGTTCTTCCTCTCGGCCTTTGACCGCCCATTCGACAAGGATGAGATTGGCAAGGAACTGCCGCACGACTATGAGACTGACGAGGAGATTGCCGCACGACTCGGCCTGACCGATGACGACGAGGAGGCTGACGACACTGACGAAGATACCATTGAGGATACAACAGCTGATGAGGCGGTTTCTCAGCCTGCGGTTCAGCCTGCTGCGACTCAACCTGCTGCGGCTGCGGTTCAACCTGTGGCCCAGGGCATGAGTGGTGTGGTGTTTGTGGGCGGTGGCGCTGCCGCTGCACCGAGTGCCGCTGCTACATCTGCTACTGTTGACGGGGGTGGTAATGCTGCGCCCGAAACGGCGGCTGCTACACCGAATGCGGCCGAGGCGGCACAGGCTGCCATTGCGGCTGCCACACCGGCTGGTGCCCAGCCCTTTGACGCCGAGGCCAAACGGTTGGCCGAAATCATACGGCTGGCAAACGATGAGCTGCTGCGACGCGCGCAGGCGGTGCTCTCGCCCGAAATGGAGGAGGCTACGCAGGCATACATTGCCAAGTTGCGCACACTGGCCGACACCTTTACCAAGGTGGACGAACAGAGCGCACGTCTGGCTCACGACAGCGAGGAGATGGCGCAGCTCAACCGCACGCTTACGGCTATCAACAAGACTTATGACTTGCACTTTCAGAGCATCAGCAAGCAGGTGGGCACTATCGAACAAATCAATGAGGAGACGCGCCAGTTGGCGAAACGCATTGAGGAGCTTAATGGTGTGTACCGCCGCATGATTGACGCCATGGCGGTGAATATGCCGAAGCAGGCGGAGTAAATCGGGCATGTGTGGCTTATTGATGTGACGTTGTTCTTTTCTTTGCGCTTTGTGCGGGGACAGATTGCTTTGCGCTTAGCGCGGAGATAGGCTGCTTTGCGCTTACCGCGGAGACATAAGAACATAAGCTACATAAGAAACATAACTTTGGTATGGGGGCTGCGCCCCATACTATAAGAAACATAAGGGCTGACGCCGTAGCGTGGCATGGCTGCCGCTAACGCGGGAAACATAAGGACATAAGAGCATAAGGACATAAGGCCGCTGCGCGGCGGACGGCCACGGACTGACGTCCGCGTGGCCGCAAGAACATAAGGGCTGACGCCGAGGGTTATGGGTTGATATGCTGAAAATATCCCGACGCGAGACGCGTCGCCCCCATTAGAGCGCAAATCCCTGGCATAACAGTGCTTTCCCTGGTTTCAAGTCGCCCCCATTAGAGCGCAAATCCTTGGCATAACAGTGCTTTCCCTGGTTTCAAATATGCTTTTGAACCTGTCAATATGATAGGAAACGCAAGCACTAATGGGGGCGACGCGTCTCGCGTCGGGCATTTTTCAGCTGCCTCGTCCCGCCTCGGTGAATCCGCTTGTGCAACAATTTTATTTCCCGACGCGGGACGCGTCGCCCCCATTAGTGCTTGCGTTTCTTGCAGCACGTTATTGCGGCCTGCCCACGCCAAGCGAAGAATTTGAATATATAATAACATTACTACAGATGTCTGTAAAGAAAAGACCGGTATCTCCACGCCAAAAGATGATTAACCTGATGTATATCGTGTTAATGGCTATGTTGGCGCTCAATGTGTCGAGTGACGTGCTGAAGGGCTTCACCATGATTGGCGAGAGCCTGAAGCGCACCACTGGCAATGCCATGAAGGAGAACCAAGCGCTCTACGCTGACTTTGCCGAGGCCATGAAGGGTAATCCGGCAAAGGTGAAGCCATGGTACGACAAGGCCATGGAGGTGAAACGTATGAGCGACTCGCTATACAACTTTGCCGGCGAACTGCGTATGGCCATTGCCCGTGAGGCTGACGGCAAGGACGCTGACCCCGACAACTTGCAGAATAAGGAGGACCTTGAGGGCTCTAACCGCGTGATGCTGGCTCCGGCACGGGGCAAGGGCAAACAGCTGTTCGATGCCATCAACTCGTTCCGCAACCGCATTCTGGCCCTCGTGACCGACCCTCGGCAAAAGGCTATCATTGCCTCGAACCTGTCGACTGATGTGCCCCGCAACGAAAACACTGTGGGCAAGAACTGGCAGCAATATATGTTTGAGGAGATGCCCTCGGTGGCTGCGGTGACGATGCTGGCCAAGTTGCAGAGTGATGTGCGCAAGGCTGAGAACGAAGTGGTGCACACACTGCTGGCTAACATCGACTTGAAGGATATCCGCGTGAACCAGCTTAACGCCTATGTGTCGGCCGAGGCTACCACGCTGTACCCCGGCGAGCAGTTCCGCTCTAAGATATTTATGGCGGCTGTCGACACCACGCAGCGCCCCGAGATATATGTGAACGGCCGGCGCATTGCGGCCGACGGCTCTTACAACTTTACGGTGGGGGGCCCGGGCCAGTACAGTTTTTCGGGCTACATACTGATGCCTAATGCTGCGGGCGATGTGATACGCCGCAACTTTACGCAGAAGTATAATGTGATAGCACCGCCCACGGGTGCTACTGTGGCGGCCGACTTGATGAATGTGCTCTATGCGGGCTTTGACAACCCCATCAGTGTGACGGCTGCGGGTGGCAATGCTGGTGTGCACTTGACCATGACGGGCGGCTCGCTTGTGCAGCGCGGCCCTGGCAAGTATACGGCACGTCCGGCCAGAGTGGGCGAACACGTGACCTTTACGGTGAGCGGCACGGTGAACGGCAAGGCGCAGAATATGGGCCAGTTTACCTTCCAGGTGCGCAAACTGCCCGACCCGACGGCCTTTATACAGGTGGGAGCCGACCGCTTTAGGGGTGGCCGCATAGCCAAGGGGAGCATTATTGGTGCTCATGGCCTGGGGGCTGCCATTGACGACGGGTTGCTCAATATCCCGTTCAAGGTGCTGAGTTTTGAAACGGTGTTTGCCGACCGCATGGGCAACTTCCGCCCCGAACCCTCGGCGGGTGCCAACTTTACCGAGAACCAACGTAACTTGATGCGCGAGCTGCGCCGCGGCCAGCGTTTCTACATATCGAAGGTGCGTGCCATCGGTCCCGACGGCATTGCGCGCAACCTTAACGGTAGTCTCGAAGTGATAGTAAATTAACACAACCTCATGAAAAAGATATTTGCCCTTGTACTGCTACTCTGTGCCACGGCTTATGCTGATGTGGCCCAGGCTCAGCCGCCACGCCGGCGCGCTGAACAGCAGGCTCGACAGGAACAACAACTCAACGCGCCGCAAGGCAGCGCATACCGCGAGTTTCCGACCGCACAGACCATGCCGGCTGATGCGGCCTGGCGACGCGACTTGTACCGCACCATCGACTTGAGCAAGGAACAGAATGCGGTGCTCTACTACCCTACCACACCGCAGGACGGACGCGAGAATTTATTTACGTACTTGTTTAAGTTGCTGCTGCGCAAGCAAATCAAGGCTTACGACTATAAGCTTGATGGCAACGAGGACTTTTCGGCCAAGAACGAGGTGACGGCCAAGCAGTTGATGGACCGCTACCACATCTTTTACGAGTCGAAGGGTGACAAGGTGCGTGTGAACGATGCTGACATTCCGTCGGACGAGGTGAAGGCTTACTTTGTAAAGGAGAGTACTTACTACGACCAGCATACGGCTACTTTCCGCAGTCAGGTGACGGCGCTCTGCCCTGTGCTGAAACGCGGCGATGCTGACTTTGGCGGCGAGCTGGCGCAGTACCCCATGTTCTGGGTGAAGATGAGCGACATTGCGCCTTATCTGGGCAAGCTGATGCTGATGGGCTCGTCGCTGAATAATGCGGCTATGATGTCGGCCGACGACTTTTTTACAATGAAGTGTTACAAGGGCGACATTTACAAGGCTGTGAATTTGCAGGACCGCTTGCTGTCGAACTATTGCACGGACGACTCTGCGGTAATTCGCGAACAGAAGCGCATTGAGAAGCAGCTGGTTGATGTGCAGGAGCACGTTTACGGTCGCGACAGTGCTTATTATGCCAAATTGCGTGCCGACTCGCTGGCGCAGGCGGCTGCTGACTCGTTAGCTGCGGCTGGCAAGGCTTCGCGCACAAGCCGGCGCACGTCTACTTCGCGTCGCACGTCGAGCACGCGCCGCACAAGCACAACGAAGGTGTCGACCGGTAGCTCGACGAAGCAGAGCAAACCGGCCAAGAAGAGTTCGCGCCAGCCTAAGGCTTCAACCGGCAAATCGTCGGGTGGTGGCTACTCTGTACGCCGCCAGAGGCATTGAGCTTGAGGGTACAGTCTGAAAGGCCAAAAGCCCCAAACGCTATCGGCAAACGCTAGCACAAAACGCTAGCACAAAACGCTAGCACTAATGGGGGCGACGCGTCTCGCGTCGGGAAAAGATGCAGCTGTTATTTGGTGGAGCTTGTATTCTTTTCTTTCATTATCCCGACGCGGGACGCGTCGCCCCCATTAGAGGTAGCGTTTTGTGCAGTGCATTTCAGGCAACTTATTAACCTCTTTACCCAGTAATTCACTTTATAATTATGAGATATACTGAGGAACGTTATATAAGTCTTCTTACAGACTTTGGATTTAAGCGCATTTTCGGCACGCTGCCTAACAAGGACTTGCTGATAAGTTTCCTTAACTCGCTTTTTAACGGTGAGGAGGTGGTAAAAGATGTGCACTTTCTGAACAGCGAACATGTGGGCGACGTGTATGCCGAACGCAAGGCTATTTTTGACGTGTATTGCGAGAATGAGCGAGGCGAGAAGTTTATTGTGGAGATGCAGAATGCAAAGCAGCACTACTTTAAGGACCGCTCATTGTATTATGCAACCTTTCCCATACGCGAACAAGCTCCAAAGGGACAGGACTGGAACTTTAAGCTGGCACACGTCTACGTGGTGGCTCTGCTCAACTTTGACATGCACGAAGAGGCTTTTGCAAAGGACTCTATCAGCCATGATGTGGCGCTGATTGACAAGGAAACCAACAAGGTGTTCAACGAGAAGCTGAGGTTTAAGTATGTGGAAGTAGCTAAATTCAACAAGAACCTGGACGAGCTTGACACGTTGTATGACAAATGGATATATGTGCTGAAGAACCTTGCCCGACTCAACAAGCAACCTGCACACCTGCGCAACGCGGTGTTTGACCACTTGTTTTCGGAAGCCGAAATTGCAAGTTTCACCCACACGGAATTGAAGGAATATGAGGATAGCTTGAAGGCTTACCGCGACATAAAGAACTCGCTTGATACTGCCAAGGACGAGGGACGTGCCGAGGGCATGGCTAAAGGTATGGCAGAAGGTATGGCTAAAGGCTTGGCTAAAGGTTTGGCTGAAGGACGAGTTGAGACACTCAACAAAATGGTTAGCGAAATGAAGAGGGAGGGCCTGGGCTATGACTTGATAGAAAAGCTGACAGGACTGTCTCAAAAGGATATTGATGCCATACCATAATGTGGCATTGAATAATGATTTGGACAAGGCCATTGCTGCGCGAATGCTGGCAGCAATGGCCTTTACTACAACAGACGTAAGGACATGAAACTGGTCATTGACTCTAAAATACCCTTTATGCACGGCTATGCCGAACTGCTGGGTGATGTGACATATAAGGCAGGGGCTGAAATTGGTCCCGATGATGTGCGTGACGCTGATGCGCTGATTGTGCGCACTCGCACGCACTGTGACAGGATGCTGCTTGAAGGCTCGAAGGTTCAGTTTATTGCAACGGCTACTATTGGCTATGACCACCTGGACACGGCGTGGCTGAAGGAGGCTGGCATAGCATGGACTAACTGCCCGGGCTGTAACGCTCGCAGTGTGGCACAGTATATTGAGGCTGTGCTGCTGCAACTGGCTGCACATGGGTGCTGGCGCACGGGGGGTGAACTGCTGCCTGCTACGGCACGGGTGACGCGCGGTGAACTTGACCGCACGGTGTTTGGCGGTTTGACGCTGGGCATTGTGGGTGTGGGCCATGTGGGCACGCAGGTGCTGCTGATGGCTGAAAGGCTGGGATTTAAGGAGGTGCTGCTTTGCGACCCGCTGCGTGCCGCGCACGAGGGGGCGTCGGGACCTGACTTTGTGGGGCTTGACGAGGTGGCTGAAAGGGCTGACGTGGTGACGTTTCATACGCCGCTGACGCGTGAGCCTCAGCCTTATCCTACGTTCCACTTGGCAGGACGGGAGTTTTTTGGCAAGTTGCGCAAGGGGGCTGTGGTGATTAACAGTAGTCGCGGCGAGGTGGTGGACACTGCTGCGCTGAAGGCTGCCATGAAGGCCGGACGTGTGCGCACGGCAGTGATTGACACTTGGGAGCATGAGCCTGGCATTGACCGAGAATTGCTTGACATGGTGTTTGTGGGCACACCGCACATTGCGGGTTACAGCGCTGACGGCAAGGCTAACGGTACGCGAATGAGTTTGGAGGCTGTGGCGGGGCATTTTGGATTGGACGCGTCTGCTTTCGAAGCTGTGTCGGCGCCTGAGTTGCCTGAGGGGTTTGCTTATTACCCTGAGGGGGTGGGGCATTTGCTTGCGCCCGAACTGCGGCTTTATGACCCTGTGCGCGACAGTGTGGCGCTGAAACAATGCCCTGATGACTTTGAACGGCTGCGCGGTAATTACCCGCTGAGGAGGGAGGGAACTCTCTGATGGGCTGATGGGCTGCTAATGTGTTAATATGCTAATGGGCTAACGCCGTGGCGTTGCCTGGCAGCCGCTAACGCGGGAAACAAAAGGACATAAGGACATAAGGACATAAGGCCGCTGCGCGGCTGAAGACCACGGACTATCGTCCGCGTGGCCTCAAGAACATAAGGGCTGACGCCGAGGGGTAGGCTTTTAAGGCGCTTACCGCGGGAACATAAGAACATAAGCTACATAAGAAACACACAAGGCCGCTGCGCGGCTGGCCACGGACTAACGTCCGGGTGGCCTCAAGAAACATAAGGGCTGACGCCGTAGC
>ERZ1034680.1217-NODE-1217-length-10281-cov-62.331508_pt1 | contig 10281 bp, 9 predicted proteins | sample MGYA00520639_ERZ1034680 | MGnify/ENA primary metagenome ERZ1034680 (study PRJEB33766, sample SAMN09781760) | gut metagenome | biome: gut microbiome | host: Homo sapiens | place: Madagascar | study: EMG produced TPA metagenomics assembly of the PRJNA485056 data...
TCGGTGCTACGAGCGATAAGATTACCGCTCGTGATGCCGGTCTCTCAGGTGCCGACAAGGCGATTGATTGGCTGTTCTACTAAATAGAATGATGAGGCCACTTGAAAAAGTGTCCTCGTTAAAAGTTTAACATACATTCGTTCTTTGACATTTTGTAATCTGGAGTTTATCTCAGGTGGTTTGCAGGGAAAGCCTTCACGTTTTGACCTGAACCTAAAGGATGACCAGACATTAGAAGTCACGGACAAGACCACAGGAGAAATCAAGACTGCAATCCCAGTAAAACCGGATGAATGGAAGATTGGCCTTGAGAACACCGATGGCAAGAAGTCATATAGGTATTTCAAGAAGGAGCATGTGGGCAAGGCTGAGGTCAGACGCAAAGTTGAGTCCATACCGTTTGAAGAACGGAAGAAACGCAACAACGTAGAAGCAGCCATGTTCCAGTATAGCTTCCATACAAGAAACAACAAGACCAGATATCGTACACTCTTTAAGCACGGCTTGCAAGCAATTGCAAGATGCGCTTGGATGAACATGCGCCGTCTTTTCTGGTTTGACAACAAATTAAGTCTCCAAATTGCAAAATAAGTGATTCAAAGAGCGAATAGCCCCATTTTGAGGCATTTTTAAGGCTGTATGCGTGCTAAAGTTGTTTGACCAACAAATGAACACTAACTATTCGCCAGAGTTAGTTAACGCCAAGGGCAGAATATAACTGCCCAAGGCTATTGTTTAATTTAAATAGAACCCACTTTTTCAAGTGGACTCACAAATCAAAAAGCAACATGAAAACCAAGAAATTATGGATGGGCTTAGTCCTATTATGCTTTTCGGCATCATCGGCACTGGCTCAAAAGGCCGTACCAGAGCGTCCACGAATCCTAATCAGCACCGACATTGGCGGTACTGACCCAGACGACAACCAGTCGATGGCTCATCTCCTGATGTACAGCAATGAGTTCGACATCGAGGGATTGGTATCATCACCATCATACGGAAAGGGTTCCACCAAGGAAATCTTCCGAATGATAGGTCTTTACGAGCAGCAGCTCCCTATCTTCCAGCAGCATGGCAAAAATTGGCCAGCCCCCGACTATCTCCGTTCCATCACCAAGCAGGGCAGACATGGAGCTGCTCCTTACCAAGGCTTCGATAAACCGACCGAAGGCTCGGAATGGATAGTGAAATGTGCTCGCAAGGAAAGTAGCCTTCCACTCTATGTGCTCGTTTGGGGAGGTTTGGAAGATGTGGCACAAGCCCTACACGACGCCCCTGACATTGCCTCTCGCATCAGAATATATTGGATAGGTGGACCAAATAAAAAATGGAGTATCAACAGTTATGCCTACATTGTGGATAACTTTCCAAAGCTCTGGTTTATAGAGAATAACGCCACCTATCGTGGTTTCATCTATGACTCGAAGAACAAGGATCAATACAATGGTGGCTACTATGAGCATTACATCAAGGGAGCAGGATTGATGGGCGATGATTTCGCACATTATTATAAAGGCAACCCGAAACTTGGCGATACGCCATCACTACTATACATGATGGATGGAGACCCAGCAAACCCAGAGAAGGAATCATGGGGAGGTAGTTTCGTAAAGTTCAATCATAGCACGAGGGTTCAGTTTCAGAGCACCACTACCGCCCAAGACACCGTGCCAGTATATAGCATCATGGAGTTTCATCTGAAGGGTCCAAAGCTGAAAGGCTCTGACAAAAAGGATCTTGCCATCGGAACTCCTTGCATCACGCTCACCATCGACCGTCAGCAGTGGGAAGGCTATTACATGGGCAAGGGCAAGTATATGGTAAGATATTCCACCTATAAGCCAGGCACTCACCCTTACACCATTACCTCCACCACCCTGCCCGATTTCAATCCTCTAGAGGGAGCCATCACCATCAGCAATGTGTGGCCTGGTAAGCCTCATAAGACTGACTACATGTTGCAAGGCGGCAACTGGTATACCGACCACCAAGAGCCAAGCACCTACTGGCACAATTGCCAAGGTGCCCAGCTACAGCAGAAATGGCGCAATGAGATCATGGAAGACTGGGGCAAAAGATGGAATTGGTTAAAGTAAGAAAGATAAAAACAGAGACGAGATTATCTCATAGAAAAAGAAAAGTTTGCGGAAATTGCTATCACTGCTATCATTATTTAGCTTATATAATTACATAATACACTAATAGATAGATATTTATAATTTTCAAGAAGTGTGATAGATAGCCCCTAAAATGGGGATTATCTATCACTTTTCCCTAGCAAAGCAGAATGGAAGCATAAGAGAGTGAATTGAAGATTACAAATTAGTTATATCATGTCAAAGAATCATCAAATATGACCTCTTTCTCAAAATAATTCATTATATTTGCATTAAAATCAATAAATTGATGAGATGGAAGATTTAAATCAATTAAAATTGGTCTTAGTCAAAAACAAAAAGACCAACAAATGGTTGGCAGAACAATTGGGAGTAAACCAAACTACTGTCTCTAAGTGGTGCACAAACACTACCCAACCAGACTTACTGACTCTGAAAAAGATATCAGAGTTACTAAACGTGAGTGTCAGTGAAATTATTAATTTCGACTAAACCCATCATCAAAAGGTGAGTTTGACAACACCTTGCGTTCCATTCGTCAAGAATTAACCAATGATGATTTGGCTCAGGAGAAGTTGTCTTATCCACGGACAATCTCCCCTGAGCCTCTAAATCTTACCTCTTTCATATTGATTTTTTGATTATAGTGTAATCTTCTAATAATATTGAAAGAAAGTCCTCCACATATAGTTTCAATAGAATCTTTTCCATTATAACTTATGAGATAAGCTTTAGTCGAAGATGCTTCGTCATAAACAATAATTTGACAAGGCACATTCTTGCATTTGTTGTTACAAGAAGAAAGTGCCATCAGTACAATTCCTATTATAAATAATGTTCTATTTTTCATGAGTTGTCATTTTCTGAGTTTCTTATAATTTTATAATGTCTTTTAATATCTGGGTGTCTGCTCCAATCTTCTTCGTATTTAATTAGCCATTTTTTATGTCTTATTGTATTTGATGATTGGTGTTGTAAGTCTCTTCCGTATTGGTGTTTAATATACTGTTTCGAGAATAGAATATTTACTTCGGATACTATATAAACTCTCTTGTCACCGATACAGAAATATTCAAATGGAATATTTGATTGCGTCTTTACTTGATTGAGCTCTCCCCCAGAATAAAGTTCACCAATAGTAAAGTAAGTTCCTATACCATATTTATTAGCTATATTGGCATCAATTTCATTGTTGAAATATAATGCGACAGATTCTATGTTAGGATTCTTCTTTATATATAATTTTATGATATTTATGAGAGATTGGTCAATGTCAGAGGAATTTAATTCTGTAGCCACTCTTTCATAATGACGATTATTCAATGTACATTGGCAAAGCAAATGTATCATTATTACGGTTACGATAATATTCTTATAGTTCATGTCTTTTATCTTTAAAATGGTATATCTTGTGCACCTGTAGAAACGTCACACTGTTTATTGATTATTTTATATCCGTTTTTATAATCATATTTGACTAACCATCCGGTATGTTTGGTTTTATCAAAAAAATGGTTCAGCCATTTGTCTTGTGCAAGAACCTTACTTGGATAATTGGGATGTAATATTGTGTTTGATGAGGATACTACATATACTTTTTTGTTTTTTAAAAGAAAGTAAAAGGATGGTAAGAACTTGTTTTTGAACATATCGTTAGCTTCAAAATGTGGAATGCTAAATTCTCCAATGGTGAAATATATACCATTGCCATAGTATGTGGAAAGATCTGACTCTAAATTAAAGAAAACCACAATATTGCTATCGTTAGGATAAGCTGTTTCATATTCTTTTATAATATTTAAAAAGGACTTGTCGATGTTTGTAACCTCTAATTCTTTAAGACGAGTAGTACTTTTGTTTTTGTTGCATGAACAGAAACAAATGGATAAAACGAAAGTGATAAATAAGATATGTTTCATTTCTTATGATGTTTAAATGGATTAACAGATTTTTGGCAAGTAAGCTCCACATTCCCTAAAAGGGCAAAAGCTCCTAGCCGTATTTGAACCACTTACGAAAATTCGGTTATAATTCTATTCTTCATTGTGTACGTTTTTGTTTCTTTTGAGAATTTGCTGGAAAGTTTCTGTTTCTTCAATTATGGTTATACCTAATAGAGTTTCGACATGTTTGTTGATGACAGTGTATTCTTTATTTGTTTCATGGATTTTATCGTGGTTAATCTTGTGTTGAATTAGCCATGCCTTATGTCTTGTGCAATCAAAATAATCTTTCAACCATGGATTGCTTGTAAATATATCCTTTGTAAATTTGGGTGTTAGTAGAACATTGCTTTTGGGAACAATGAAAATCTTTCTGCCGTTTAGTACAAAATAACATGATGGTATATAAGCATAAGATTTTGAAATCTCTGCTTCGAACCTAGGGATATCAAATTCTCCTAAAGTGAAGTAGTCTGCAAGTCCGTATTCTTGATTTCGAATAGAATCAACTGGCAAATTAAAAAATAAGACCATACTGCTATCTTGTGGATACTCTTGCATGTATTGCTTAATAATATCCTTGATAGAATCATCAATATAAGACGATTCTATTTCTTTAATTTCTAAAAGTGCATCGTTCTTTTTGTTTGTACATTGACAAAAGAGTAATGCAATAAATATTAATAACAAATGTTTCATATTTATTTATTTTGAAAAGAATTTTATAATATAACTTAAACTTATGTTGTATGTTTACGCCTTAATCCATTACAGAAAATTCTCTTAAATATTGCTTGTATTCTTGTATTATCTGCTCTTCTATTTCTGGCCCCATCCAAAACCAACTATAAGTATTGATATATAGGGGTGAATACTCTATAAGTTTTTCAGAAATATTTATTATATTTTTGTCTTTTATATGTCCTCTAGGTAAGTTTATATACTGATTTTTAAGCCCCATATATATATAGGTGGCATCCTTTACTAAAAGTGGTATGGTATCTGTTGTGGGATTTGATAAAAGTTGGCAGATTATAGTTTGTAAACTATCGTTCTGCTTTCTGGTTATCTTTTGAGATTTGTGAAGATAAATTTCTCTAAATGAAATATCTTCAGTGTTGATTTTTTGATTATAGTGTAATCTTCTAATAATATCGAAAGAAAGTCTTCCACATATAGTTTCAATAGAATCTTTTCCATTATAACTTATGAGATAAGCTTTAGTCGAAGATGCTTCGTCATAAACAATAATTTGACAAGGCACATTCTTGCATTTGTTGTTACAAGAAGAAAGTGCCATCAGTACAATTCCTATTATAAATAATGTTCTATTTTTCATGAGTTGTAATTTTTAAGTTGCTGCAAATATAGCCTTTTCCTTTTGTAATGTATGTTTTTTCATGGTTAATAATTCTAAAACACATAAACTTTATGCAAATAGTTACAAAAACTATCTCCAAACGTCTTTGTATTTGTAAGATTTAAAATTAATTTGTGCTAAAATAAAATGAATTCAAAAGAAAAACTGGTGCTGTTTTCTTTGTATTAAGAGTTGAGTAGGATAAGTGGACCTGTTTCTTTGAAAATATATTCTTAATTATCTATAAAACTTTGGACTAACCCATCTTAAAATGAAGTATATTGTTTATATTTGCATATTATAATTTGGATTAAGATTATGGCAAAGAATACAATGGCTAACAAACTTCCAAGGAAGTTGATACAGAAAATGGAAATCGTGGGGGAGCAGATCAAGCTTGCCAGATTACGCCGCAACTTGAGCATGGCACAAGTTGCAGAAAGAGCAACCTGCTCAGAAGTTACACTTTGCAAGGTGGAGAAGGGATTGCCAACGGTTTCCATCGGAATCTACCTGCGTGTACTCTATGCACTTCAGTTGGATGATGACATCTTGCTCTTGGCAAAGGATGACAAACTCGGAAGGGCATTGCAGGATATGGGACTGAAGAACCGACAAAGAGCAACTAAAAAAGGATAGAAATGGAACGACTGTTTGTAGCAACTAACAACCGGAATAAGCAAAAAACTGCAAAAAGTGGTTGTGGTTGGGTACTAATAATTTAGTGAAGCGTAATATAGAACGCTTTCCTGAAGATTTTATGTTTCAGTTAACTAAGGAAGAATTTGAAAACTTGAAATGCCAAAATGGCACTTCAAGTTGGGGCGGTGATAGAAGGTCTCTTCCACATGCATTTACGGAACAAGGCGTTTCTATGCTTTCAGGACTTTTAAAAAAGTAAAGTAGCAATTAATGCAAATATTAGAATAATGCGTGCGTTCATACTTAATAATTCTAAAACACATAAACTTTATGCAAATAGTTACAAAAACTATCTCCAAACGTCTTTGTATTTGTAAGATTTAAAATTAATTGATACTAAAATAAAAATATGAAGATCGAAAGAAAGAGACTGGTACTCTTATCTCTTCTTATCTTTGGCGGCATCACCGCTTTTGCACAGAAAATCAGCAAAAACGTGATGCAGAAGATATACGACGAGGTGAAGACACCTTATAAATATGGTATGGTGGTTTCCCCAAAGGACAACTACCACCAGATAGACTGTCCGATGGTGTACAGGGAGGGCGGCAAGTGGTATATGAGCTATGTGGTATACAACGGCAAGGACGGAACGGATGGCAGAGGGTATGAAACATGGCTCGCTACCAGCGACGACCTGCTGCAATGGAAAACCCTGGGCAGACTGCTCTGCTATGCCGACAAGGGATGGGACATGAACCAGCGTGCTGGATATCCGGCGCTGATAGACTGGACTTGGAACGGATCTTATGAGATGGCAAAATACAAAGGTCGCCACTGGATGAGTTATTTCGGTGGAGAAGGTACGGGCTATGAGGCCATCCGCAAGCCGCTCAATATGGGTATGGCTTCTACCAAAGGCGATATCACCCAGGCACATCCTTGGGAAACATCCCCTTCGCCTGTTCTCTCTATCACCGACAAGAGTGCACAGTGGTGGGAGAAACTTACCCACTATAAAAGCACCGTCTACTGGGATAAGAACAAGACGCTGGGCAAACCTTTCGTCATGTTCTATAATGCCGGTGGCATCAACCCTGCCAACCAGCTGAAGGCAGAGCGTATCGGTATCGCCCTCTCCAGCAACATGACTTCCTGGCGCCGTCTGCCTCTCCGCACAGCCAAGCGAAAGACTGGCAATCCGGTGTTCTTTCATGAGGCTCCGGGCATCATTACGGGAGATGCACAGATTGTGAAGTTCCCGCATTATTATGTCATGTTCTATTTCTCTGCCTATAATCCGGAGAGAAAATACAACGCCTATAATACATTTGCCGTAAGCCGGGACCTGGTGAACTGGCAGGACTGGGAGGGAGCCGACCTGGTTTATCCTTCCAAACCTTATGATGATATGTTCGCCCATAAGAGTTATGTGCTGAAGCATCAGGGCGTGGTATACCATTTCTATTGTGCCGTGAACCATGCCGGACAGCGAGGCATCGCCGTGGCTACGAGTGTGCCGATGGGACGCTCGCAGGTTTCTTTCCCAACACCCGAAAAGAAGGGAAAGCGACAGATTGCAAGTCTGAATCAGGACTGGCAGGTAACCTTCGGCAAGACTTCGGAAGACAGCATCACGAAGAAGATGGGAACCTTCCGGGTGAATGTGCCTAGTAATCTGGACGATTATTACGGTTACCGCCAGCTGAAGCACGGCAACCTGCATGGAACCGCCACCTACGAGAAGCATTTCTCCGTTCATAAACAGACCGGAAAACGCTACTTCCTGCAGTTGGAAGGTGTGGGAACCTTTGCTACGGTCAAGGTGAACCGCAAGAGTTATCCGAAGGAACTGGTAGGCAGAACCAGCTTCACGCTCGATATCTCAGATGCACTCCGTGAGGGTGATAATGTATTGAATATCAGAGTGGAACATCCTGCCATGCTGACCAATAACCCTTGGCCTTGTGGCGGCTGTTCATCAGAATGGGGATTCTCGGAGGGCAGTCAGCCTTTCGGCATCTTCCGTCCTATATCGCTCATCGAAACAGATGAGGTGAGGATGGAACCTTTCGGAGTACACGTCTGGAACAACGAGGCATGCGACAGCGTCTTCGTGGATACCGAGGTGAAGAACTATTCCGACCATGAGCAGACCATCGAGGTAATCAGCAAACTGGCGCTGAGCAGCGGCAAGACCGCTTTCCGCCAGACAGGAAAGATTACCCTGAAGGCAGGCGAGACCCAGGTGGTCCGTCATCAGGCAAAGCTCAGCGATGCCCATCTGTGGAGTATCACGGATCCTTATCTCTATACTCTTTCCAGCATCATCAAGCGAGAGGGCAAGACCATCGATGATGTGGCTACACCTTTTGGCATCCGCTCCATCTCCTGGCCGGTACTCCGACAGAAGCAGGCTGCGCTCCGTGGCGATTCAGCCCAGATGGATAAGAAAGACGGCAGATTCTATCTCAATGGCAGTCCGGTTTTCATCAACGGAACCTGCGATTACGAGCACCTCTTCGGTCAGAGTCATGCCTTCTCTCACGAGCAGATTGCCTCCCGTGTCAAGATGATGCGTCAGGCAGGTTTCAATGCCTTCCGTGAGGCTCATCAGCCACATAATCTCTATTACCAGCAGTTGCTGGATGAGCAGGGCATGCTGTTCTGGAGTCAGTTCTCGGCACATGTCTGGTATGATACATCCGCCTTCCGCAAGAATTTCAAGCGTCTGCTGCGCCGTTGGATCAAGGAGCGCCGCAATTCGCCTAGCGTCATTCTCTGGGGTATTCAGAACGAGAGTGTGATGCCGAAGGATTTCACCGAGGAGTGTGCTGCCATCATCCGGGAGATGGACCCTACCGCTCAGACCATGCGCGCCATCACCACCTGTAATGGAGGAGAGGGAAGCGACTGGAATGTGATTCAGAACTGGAGCGGAACCTACGGTGGAACAGCCGACAAATATGATGAGGAATTGAAGCAGCCAAACCAGTTGCTGAATGGTGAATATGGTGCCTGGCGCACGCTCGGTTTCCGCAGTTCTGATGCAGAGAAACTGCATGCCGGTGATGCAAAGGCTCTGTCAAAAGCCTATACCGAAGATGCCTTTGTATCTCTTCTGAGCAAGAAGGCGATGCTGGCAGAGAGTGCCAGGGACAGCGTCTGCGGCCATTTCCAGTGGCTCTTCGTATCGCATGAGAACCCGGGCAGAGTGCAGCCGGATGAGGCTTACCGCCGCATCGACAAGGTGGGACCGTTCAATTACAAGGGACTTCTCACGCCTTGGGAACAGCCTACCGAAGGCTTCTACTGGTATCGCAATCATTATACTAAGGTGCAGCCTGATACGCTTACGCCTACAGCTGCCGACCGCAACAGAGATCTCCTGAAACCAGCCGAGGGTTATACCTATCTGTATAGAGTGAACTGTGGCGGTGATGCCGTTACAGACAGTTATGGCAGCGAGTGGGAGCAGGACGACAGCGTCTATTCTCATTCCTGGGCAGAGCGTTTCGGCATGAATCCGTTTACGGCGAGTCAGGGACATATCACCTCCCGCATTCATGGCTTGAAATCATCATCTGCAGCCTCTCATCATGCTGCGGCTCATGATGCACAGCTCTTCCAGTATTTCCGTTGGGGCCGTCATGCGCTGAACTATCAGTTTGCCGTTCCGGATGGAGAATATCGCGTAGAACTTTATTTTGCTGAGCCTTGGCTGGGCAAGCATGAGGGTGCCGGCATCGATTGTGAAGGCGAGCGCATCTTTGATGTAGCCATCAACGATTCCGTGGTAGTAGATGACCTCGACCTTTGGGCTGAGGCTGGCTTTGTGGGAGCCTGCAAGAAGGTGGTAGATATCAAGGTAAAGGGCGGTCTGCTGACCGTTTCTTTCCCGGAAGTTAAGGTGGGAGAGGCAATCATCTCTGCCATTGCCATTGCTGCCAAGGGAGAGATAGGAGATGCAGAAAAGTGGAATGTCGTCCTCAAGGGCAGCAAGCCTGAGAGCGGAATGAGCAAGACTTACTGGGCTGACCTGGATAAGGATGTGGTAGAGAAATATCCGAAGGAGCTGTTGCCTCAGGACAACGAAGTATTCCCGGCTGTGCGCTATAAGAGCAAGTCCTCAACCTGGACCATCAATCCTGGTGTAGCCCGCGAATACATGTTGCGTTTCCGCTATAAGAACACAACCGGTGAGCAGCAGGTTGGCAGG
>ERZ1034680.1221-NODE-1221-length-10232-cov-9.788936_pt1 | contig 10232 bp, 7 predicted proteins | sample MGYA00520639_ERZ1034680 | MGnify/ENA primary metagenome ERZ1034680 (study PRJEB33766, sample SAMN09781760) | gut metagenome | biome: gut microbiome | host: Homo sapiens | place: Madagascar | study: EMG produced TPA metagenomics assembly of the PRJNA485056 data...
CCATATCAAAATCAATTTCTATTTTCATTGAAGTATTAATAGTTTTTGAGTATCTATTTGTTCTCCTGTCGTTATAGATTTATGTTGTATATCCAACTTACAAAATGCTGGCGATTGGACTGGCTGTTATTCAGAAATAATGAAAATTTTTCATTATCTTTGCACCCAAATTGCGACGTGAAGTCGTAAAGTAATTGTTCTTTGAAACTAAAGAACCTCTTATTCCGTTAAGAGTAGCCTACCGAAGCGTGCGTAGTTGGCAACGACTGGGTGCGAAGCCTTCGGGACAATATGATGAAGTCTTGAACATCACAAGACGTAGTTGTTAGGCTGACCGACAAGAAAAAAGGATTAACGACAATGTGCTGTGCACATCTACCGTGAATTTTCTCAAAAAGTAGAAGGCTAGATGGCAAGGGTGCTTGCTCTCTAGCTTAAACTAAAAAACTTTTACTTTTTGATATTTTAAATGTAACAAAAAGACAAAAAAGTTAATATTACTATCGAATATTCGGATTTCTGTATAAGAATAAAATTTGGCTGATAGCAATATTATTACGAACTTCGTATCGTAATAATATTGTAATATGGCTAATCAACAAAAGAATACAGGCAATAAGACAAGAAAATATAGACTTCTTCTGAAGGGTGAGGTTGTCAAAGAGTTGAGTGGATTTCTCGACACTTTGATAGCTGTTGGTATCTTGAAATATGCAGAGGCAAAGGCTGACTTTGGTATGGATTATGTGACCATCAGAAATGTGCAACAGAAGGAGGATGCCGCATCTGCTGCCACACTGGATAAACTTGTGTGGGTGGTGGCTTATTATATAGAAGTGTATAGAAGAAAAGTGGAAGCTGAGCCTGAGAGCTTGGAGAAAAAGCAAAAGCTTCATGACATTTTAGACCTAGAAAAGGATTTTGAGAGAATATTCGGGTGTAAGGCTCTGTATGTTCTTAACCTAGCTAAAGATGGGATAGACTTGCGCCAAATAGTGAAGGAATAGTAGCTGATTTTGGTGTAACTACCTATAATTATATAATGTAAAACTAATAAATTTCCAACATCCTTATGAAAGTTCATATCCGATTGGGCGAAGATCATTTGCCTTAAAGTCTACCATATGCAACAAGGTTGTGTGCGGACACCGTTTGCTAGAAGTCCTTTCCCCAACGATAGGTAAACGTGACTTGTTCTTTATCATTAACATTCTAACAAGAAAAGGAAAATGTCGTTAGAAGAAATTTTTGCCCAGGCAATTCTGACTGGTGGAGTAACCATACTGAATTGCTCTGTAGTCATTGGTAGCAATGCGCAGGTGAGTGATTTTTTGCAGAATACAGCTGCTAGTACCCAAAATCTTAAAGGAGACCAGGAAATCAAGGTGGACCCCAGACTCAAGACTGAGAAGGCTGCCCTGATATGGAAAACACTGGCAGAACATAAGTATATTCATACTGTGGGTTCTTGGTATGTATGGGATCGTACGCAGGCTGAGTATGGATATATGGTGTATATCGTAGCCGATATTCTGGGAGTGAAGCACCCTGCTAACAATACTATCATGTGGAAACCTTTTCAAGCCCTATTCTTGAATGCTTCGCATATCGAAGGTGTGGCTAAAGCATCGGTGAGCAATAACATATCACAGTTTAGTAATTATAATGCCTGGTGTAATGAGGCAAAAAATATTCGAAGAATTTTAATGGAATATATCTCTTGATATTCAGATACTTATAGCTTATATAATCGTATAATATTATATAACAGTTATAAAGATAACATTTTACTTCTTAGTACCTTTGTCCCCGTAATCAGATGCACAGCGCGTCTGGTTGCGGGGACTTTGCGTATTGCGGGTTCTCAATCTTTTAATACATTTATAAAGTTATGAAGAAAGCAACTAGCAAGAAGCTGCTCAATGCAGTAAAGGTGGACGGTGCTGTGATCACCGAGGAGAATGGTAACGTATCAGTGCGCAAGGCGCCATGGAACGAGACGGAGGTAATCAGTGACAAGCCGCAGGTAATCAGGGGCAGGATGATATTCTCGGGTGGCGAGAATGGGCGAGGCGACTGGGTGGACTTCAAGCCTTATGTGCAGGGCAAGCGAGAGAAGCCCTTCACGGAGATTCTCAAGACCAAGCACGGGGTGGTGCGCACTAGCAAGCGAACCGTGCAGGTGAACTATGCCTTCTCCAAGGACATGAGCAAGGCGGAGATTCTGCGCTGCCTCAAGGGTGAGCACCAGGAGATGGTGAAGGCTATCAAGCCCTTCAAGGAAAATGTGGAGTGGGAGGACTATAAGGAGTAATAGATAATGTATAATTAATAATGTATAATTAAGCATGAACCACTTTATTGCAATGAATCCTCAGCGTGGGGGCAATAAGGGCAGCGCCAGCTGCCTGCCCCTGGCTGAATATGACAAGCTGATAGCTCAGCCTTGGCTCCACGATATGGTGGAGCAGATACGTGGGGGCAATGACAAGCTGAAGGGGCTGATGCCCTTCCGCTGCGCCCACTACAGCCGATTCCTCAAGAATCATCGCTCGCAGAAGGATGCTGACCCTACGAGTTTCCTCTTCCAGACCACCATCGACATCGACGATAAGAAACTGGTGGGTATCGCCATCGAAATGGCAAGGCAGCTGAATTGCAGCGATGGCATCTGGAATGGAATGCTACTGCATCTGGAATACTCGGCTCGTAAGAAGCTCCACATCGACATCCGAATGCCGATAGGTATGACTATCGAGGAGACGCAGAGAGCGTATTGTGAGGCACTTGGCGTGCCCTGCGATGAGAGCTGTTTTACCCCAGAGAGAATCCTCTTTATCACGGATCAGGACTCGGAGATCTATCGCTCCAAGGACTGGTATGCCGTGCTTCCTGCCGATGAGCTGAAGGCTCGCAGAGAGGCTTATCTGAAGCGTGGTCTCACCATCGACGGCAGAGGCAAGGCTAACCAGCCTGCCCAACCATTCAACATTCAACACTCAACATTCAACACTCAACAAAATATTCCTGACGGATTACCAACCTCTGGTACCGCCAGCGAGAAGAGCCTGATAGCCTTCGACCTCTTCGCGGAGTCGGCAGGACTGAAGAATGTGAATATTGACACAGAGGGCTCTCGCCACTCCTCATTGCTAGCCATCATGAGCGCAGGAGCGAGCAGGGTGATGAGTGAGGAAGAACTGAGAAGAGTGGTGGCAGTGAAGATGCCTAGCTTCGCCCAAGAGCGTGACTGCCGGCAGCTGATCCATGACTTCTATGAGAAATATGGAGACAATTCGAAGCCATTCTCTAGAGATGTGATCCGCATCAATGCGCAAGCAGAGACTCAGGCTAATCAATTAAGAATTAATAATGAAGAATTAAGAATTCAAGGCGCAAGTGCAGGTAATCAAACAGCTCAAAGTTCAAACCTCAATGTTCAAAGTTCCGAAGATGATTACCCCGCTCCGCCCGAGATGCCGAAGAAGCTGCCTAAGCTCGTGGAGCTCCTCGTGTCTCAGACACCGGATGTCTATAAGCCTGCCGTAGCCCATGCCATCTTTCCTCCGCTAGCCACCCACCTCTGCCGCACCTATTTTAATTACATCGACAATGTGGAGCATGAGGCTACGCTCATGTGTTGTCTCTTAGCCGGTACGGGCGCAGGAAAGAACTGCGTGCAGATGCCTATCAACCTGATTATGGAAGACATCAGAAAACGAGACAAAGATAACCTGAAACGAGAGAAGGAGTGGAAGGATGAGGTGACAAGAAAAGGTGCTAACAAGGATAAGCGTAAGCGACCTGAAAACCTCGTGATCCAGGAGATAGACGCCGATATGACCAACCCTGCCTTCGTGATGCGTACCGCCGAGGCGCAGGAGCATTTCCTCTATACTGCTCTCAACGAGATAGACCAGTTTGATAACCTAAGGGGCATTGGCAACCAGCAGTTTCGTATCATGTGCCTCGCCTTCGACCCTGGTAATCAATATGGACAAACCCGAGTGGGCACGCAGAGTGTTACGGAGCGAGTAACCATCCGATTTAACTGGAATGCCTCGACCACCATCAACAAGGGTATCCGATATTTCTCCAAGGTATTGACCGATGGTCCTATCTCTAGAATCAACTTCTGTACTATCCCAGAGCGTGAGATAGGAGCCGAGATGCCTGTCTATGGCACATACGATGACACATTCAGAGAGAACTTAAAACCCTATATCGAGCATCTTAACATGGCTTCTGGTACTATCAATTGCCCTGAGGCTTTCGTCTTGGCACAGAAGCTGAAAGAGGAGAATGCCGACTTTGCCCGTATGAGCCAAGACAGGGTTTACGAGAACCTCTCGTTCAGAGCCAATGTCATTGCCTATCTGAAGGCTTGCGTGCTCTATGTGGCGAATGGTTGCCAATGGGAATCCGAGATAGAGGAGTTTGTGCGCTGGAGCGAGCAGTATGACCTGTACTGCAAGATGAGATTCTTCCGAGATGCTATCGTGAAGTCGGAGCAGGAGGGAGTGAAGTCGAGCAAAAGAGGGCCTTCCAATATGCTGCAACTTCTGCCAAATGAGTTCTCTTATCAGCAGGCTGAGCAGTTGAGAAGCGACTTGGGGCTGGATACCAAGGGCACCCGACGGATGATAGCCACCTGGGTGTTCAGAAAGTATATCGTGAAAGTGGAGGCTGGCGAACAAGGCGTTAATGCCGGTAATGACAAAGCTGATAACAGCCATTGCAATTACAATTACAGTAATTACAGTTTTTATCGCAAGCTATGTTTTCTCAAAAAAGAATCTAAATAGAAACAATTATGGAAATCGTACTCAAAAGAATAGCTAAGCAGAATACTTACACCATAGGGCGTATGTATATCCTGAAGGACGAGGAGGTGGAGCGCAAGGTGAACTATACGCTCAATAAGGACCAGAAGCGCAGCTTCTGCCATGTGTTAGATGTGGGCAAACTGGACGGGGAGCACTACTTCTGCGATACCCTGGAGCCTACGTGGCGCAACCTGCTGGGCATCACCCTGCTGCCCCAGGAGGAGAATGTGCGCCTGGGGCGAGTGTCGGGGAAGAAGGCGCAGAAGATGAAGGGTAAGACTGCCATACCCGAGGGCACTTATCCGCTGCTCATCACCAAGTCGCCGAGATTCAAGCAGTGGTTGCCCCTGCTGCAGGGCGTTCCTGGCTTTGAGGGCATCCGCATCCATGCCGGCAACTACCCCGATGATACGCAGGGCTGCATCCTGCCGGGCGAAAACAAACTCCGAGGCATGGTGGTAAACTCCCGCATCTGGCTGCATCGCCTCGTCAATGCCATCACGGCGGCGAGAGACCGGGGCGAGAGCATCTGGATCACCATCATCTAGTAGCCGAAGTTCTCCGAGCGGCGGCATTGCCTCTAATGCAGCCCACGCTCGGAGAGCGAGGGCTTCTACCTATGTGGTATGCTTTTGTTTTTATTGCTCATTGGCTTCATCACATGCTACCATCTCGGCTCCTCGATATATCACAACGAGTTTATGGAGCGTAGTGGTCTTGACGGACTCCCTCACGATGTCGCTATCGGCATATCGGCATATTTGCGCTGAGGCATCCTTGAAGAGTTGCTTCACCTGCTCGTCGGTGGTGCTGGACTTGCAATATTTCAATTCGATGATGTACGAGTCTACCATGTCCTTATAGATGTCACATAACGGACAAAGGAAGATGTCGGCATAACCACCATCATTATCCAACTCTGAGATAGGACGGTAGAAGCGATTCTGGGATGTCATTGCCAGGGTAAAGCCATGCACGAATGCCTCTCCCTTCTGCTTGTCTCGCTGAGAAGAATAACGCTTCAAACTGTCTGCGATAAAGTCAAAGTATGCTCTGTAGTCGCCATGATAAGCCAATCGACTCTCCAATTTGCCTTTTCCGTAGGTGTCGTATGTCAAGTCGTTTTCCTCGTATGTGTTTAGTAGATAAGTATACATCTGGTCTCGCACCACTTCATTAGGAATGATAAACTTAGTGTCACCATCACTGGTTCCGTCTATCGTTAACATACCGAAATAGAAAAGCAGGCTTACAAAATTATCTGGGTCATTGATGCGCTCAGCAGGGAAGTGCTCCACCAACTTGCCTGTTACATATCCCTTGGTTACCAACTGCTGGATGATGCTGGCATCATGGGCAAACTCCTTGTCATGACGGATGAGCATGCGTATCTTGTCATAGTCGATACGGATGTTACTTTCTATCATGGAATCAGGAATGTCATAATCATTGTGGATGTAGTTGTCCAAGAAATTGAGTACCATCACAGAATTATACATTGTGGTCTTGCCATATCTTTTGATAGAAAAGCAATAATTGTCATACCAAGGTTTCATCTCTTTAATGAGTTCATCTACAGTATGATTGAAAGGTAGCACGCTGGAATAATACTCCAACATCTCACGCACTTCCTCTTCCGTGAATCCTGTCATCTCATTAAACTGAGGATGTAATGAATAGTTGGTTCCGATGTTGAAACCACTTGTCAGGTCATCCATCGTAACAGGACTGACACCCGTCACGAAGATACGCCCCAAGCTTGTGACTGATGCACCCTTGATGGTATCAAAGAACTTACGCAGATACCCCTCACCATGTGTTTGCTGACGATAGTTGCCTTCATGCGCTTGGTTGGCAAGTATCTGATTGGTGAAATGATCATATTCATCAATGAAGAGGTAAATCTTCTGATTGGTCTTTTGGCATTGTCCGTCAAGATAGCTCAACTGTGAAACTGCATCTTTCTGTTGATTTAAGCCTTCCTTAGTACCTTCGGGCAATAGGTGAGAGTAAAGATCTACGAAAAGGTTGAAACGGATACTGCAATAATTGTCCATGCCCTGCTGATAATCGTCCAAACCGCCAACTATTTGGGCAAAGTTAAGATGAAGAACCAAATACTGGTTGCGCTCAGGCGTAGGGTTTTGTCCAATATACAGTTTGCCAAAAATGTCCTCGAAGGCATCTTTCTTATTGACATCATAGTAATTTTCGAGCATGGAGAGGGTAAGGGTCTTGCCAAAACGGCGAGGCCTAATGTAGAAGAAGTATTTGTTAGCCTCTTCTATATCCTCGATAAAAGGTGTTTTGTCAACATAGTAACAATCATCTTTTATCACATCCTCAAAGTTTTGCATACCGTATGGTATGCGCTTGCGATAGATTCGCTTTCTTCTTTCTTTTACTACCATAGCTCTATGATTATTAATAAGATGCTGCAAAGGTACTATTTTTATTTGACAAAGCCAACGATGAGAGGATTTTTTTCAACGTTTTGTTTTAACTTTTTCAGTTTCTCGGAGTCTAAGGAGTGTAAGCTGGCAGGCTATGCTACATTGACGGGTTCATACCTCTTCTTATCATCGTTTGACACCTCTTACGGCCTGGCTCTCTAACGGATTCTCCGGCCAGAAATGCTTAGGGTATCGGCGCTTCAGTTCTTTGCGGACTTCAAAATAAGTGCCTTGCCAAAAACTTGCGAGATCCTGAGTAAGCTGAACAGGCTTGAAACCGGGAGATAACAACTCAAGCAGAAGAGGCTGTCTGCCAGCATCGACAGTGGGTGTTGATGTCATTCCGAAACACTCCTGAAGCCGAACACTCAGAACCGGGGCTTCTGCTCCCAGGCGATAATCGATGCGGATGTTGCTGCCCGATGGCACACGGATGTGGGTGGGAGCAAGGCGGTCTATCTCCTGCTGAAGCTCATAAGGAAGGATGTTCCAAAGGATTTCGCACAGGTTGAGTTTCTTCAGCTCAGTAACAGAAGTCTTCATCTTACCACCTTCTTCGAGGTAGAATGGGAGCCACGCTTGGGCTGTTGTCAGGAGATGCTCTGTTGACAGGTCAGGAATCTCTAGTTCCGGATGCCATTCAGCTACTTGCGCCACGCGCTGTTGCAGACGATGAACCGATTCGTTCCAATCGAACATGCTGAGTCCGTCTTTTCTGGCAGCTTCGCAGATAATATTAGAAACAGTCTCTCGGTTGGCATTCTGTATCGGCTTGCTGTCTATGATGAGCGCTCCTATCCGTGTTTCCTGCTGCATCTTTACCTCCAGCGTTTTACTGTTCCAGGAAATATTTTCACAGGTTTGTGCCGGTAAGTTCTTCCAGTTGACGGGGGCTGAGAGAAATACCCTTCCTTTCCGTCCCTGTGCAGGATTGGATGATGAGGTTGAAGATAGGTTGAGTGATGCGATGGCAAGCCATTCGTTTGCTGCCATGCTGTCGCACGGGTCGATGAAAATAGTGTTGCCATTCGACATCTTGAAGTTGCCCGCATGGTCGGTGGCATGAGCGATGCGCTCAGGGTAGGCTAGGGCGATGAGATGGCCCACTTCCTCAGCATCAATTGGCTCGTTGTCTTCCCTGATACGCAGCATCTTCCTGTATTCCTGGGCAATCTGAGCGATACGGTTCCAACGTCCCAGATTCTTCTTGCAGCGTGCGGAACGGAGGATAGAAAGGCGGAGCGTCATGTCTGAATCCTCATTTTCGCTCATCGGATCTTTCTCTTCCAGCAGAGCAGCAATGTCGCAGGCAAGGGCTTGGCTCGCCGGAGAATCGCTGCTGATCATCATCTTGGCAATGCGCGGATGACAAGGAAGTTGAGCCATTCTGCTGCCTTCTGCGGTGATGCTGCCACTGAGAGCGTGAGTATCATGATCTGGAGTGAGGGCGTTGAGCGACATAAGAAGTTGCTGTGCCAATACGAGGTTGCCCTTGGGAGGAAGGGTGAGCCAAGGCAGCAGTTCCGGTTTGTTTTCGCCGAAAGCTGCAATGTCGAGAACCATCGAAGAGAGATCTGCATCCAGTATTTCGGGCAGCCGTTGTTCAGGCATCAGATGTTCCGAGGTCTGTGTCCAAAGCCGGTAACATACGCCTGATGTGATTCTGCCCGCACGCCCCCTTCGCTGCGTAGCCATGTCCTGACTGATACGAACGGTTTCGAGATGGCTCAAGCCTGTACGGGCATCATAAACCAGTTTTCGGCAGAGTCCGGAATCCACAACGATTCTTACTCCTTCGATGGTGAGAGAAGTTTCGGCGATAGGAGTGGCCAATACGATTTTTCGTTCACCCGGTTTGGAAGGAGCGATGGCGAGCCGCTGCTTTTCTGGCGAGAGGTTACCGTAGAGTGGATAGATTTCCGTTGAAGATAAGGCAGAGCGAAGCAGTTCTTCGCATTTCATGATTTCTCCCTGTCCCGGCAGAAAGGCAAGAATGTCACCTTCCTGGTTTCTGAAAGCCTGACAGATAGTGGCTGCCATTTCCTGCGCTACCTGATATCTGTCGATGTCGTGGTCTGCATAAATGGTTTCTATCGGAAACATTCTGCCTTCACTCTCGATAAGCGGAGCCTGAAGTGCCTGGCAGATGATAGAAGCATCGATGGTTGCTGACATGATAATGAGCTTCAGGTCGGGGCGGATGATTTCCTGTGTTTGCCGGGCCAGCGCTAACGCCAGATCGGAATTGATGCTGCGCTCATGAAACTCATCAAAGATGAGGCACGAAACTCCTTCGAGTGTAGCATCATTGACCAGCATTCGGGTGAGAATGCCCTCGGTAAGGACTTCGATGCGTGTATCATCCGAAACCTTGCTTTCGAATCTTACCCGATAGCCGATGGTCTTGCCCACGGGTTCTCCCAGAATCTGTGCCATCCGTTCGGCTATCTGGCGAGCAGCCAGGCGGCGCGGTTCGAGCATCAGAATCTTACCCTGACTTTTAAGATGATCATGGCTGAAACCTTCCAATGCCTGATCACTCATGCCCCGCAGAATGGTGAGCGGGAGGAGGGTAGATTTACCGGCTCCAGGAGGAGCTGTAATAACAAGGTTAGCCGACTCCATCAATGCTTCATTGACAGAGTCGGCTATCTGGTAAGCTGGCAGATGACCAGCCTGCTGTTCTATTCTATCTAAGTTCATTTCTTCTTATTTCACAAACTTAAGATTTCTTTTATTTCACAAATTTCAGAATCTCTTTACTCTTTCTGCCCTTTTTGGCAGGAATCGGCATGAAGCCTTCTGTGAGTCCTGTTTTATCTGTCATGGTCTGGAAAACGGAGGCGGCATAGGAAGAGAGTTCCTTCTCTGCCAGTTCTTGCTTGATAGCATCCTCATCATAATCATCAGCATAGAGGAGAGTGTGTAAATCGTCAAGATATTTTTGCGGAAT
>ERZ1034680.1228-NODE-1228-length-10199-cov-5.658616_pt1 | contig 10199 bp, 8 predicted proteins | sample MGYA00520639_ERZ1034680 | MGnify/ENA primary metagenome ERZ1034680 (study PRJEB33766, sample SAMN09781760) | gut metagenome | biome: gut microbiome | host: Homo sapiens | place: Madagascar | study: EMG produced TPA metagenomics assembly of the PRJNA485056 data...
ACGATATCTTGTGACCAAAATCTTTAATAAAAATGATTATAATATGGAGCTGGACGATCAGATTTTTGGCCTTCCAAATGATAACCTTGGCTTAAATGCTAAGAAACCATTTTTGGAAAATAAGACGCGTAAAGTCACGATTCCTTATATGATTACAACGCAGGAGGCGTTGCAGCAGAGAAAATTTTTTGACTATCTGATGAATCAGGCAAATTTGGGATGTATGAATATTTTCTTTGATTATGAAAAAAAGAAGATACTTCCTAAAAAGAAGGGGGAAATGGTAAAAGGGGAGTTTTCCGGTTTCTTCATACAAATCCAGAAAGGAAAAGAAGTTGAAATTCTGCATCAGGATACCATTGTCGATTATAAATATGAGCTGCAAAAGATATTCCATTACTATGATGTGCTGGGATGCGATGCGTCAGGAGAGTGGTATAAAGACTATACCAATCGGCAGGGATTGCAGGATGTAATCAATGAGGTTATATTTTCGAACTGGCTAATTGGAAATTATTTTACACCGGAAGATCAGCTTGGTGCTGAGGGTGCAATTAAAAGAAATTTGATTTGGTCGAGAGCTTCCATTTTTGCGTGGTTGTATAAGGGCCGAGAGGTAAATATTGATCACATTTTGCACAGGGTATGTTTTGACATGACTAAAAACTCCCTGCAAAACGGATATACAAAAAAAGTCAGACAACAGTTTAATTTAATGTGTTCGTTAGGTGAATATTTTGGAGGAGATCATATGGCAGATAAATATCATGATATACGAAATGTATTGCGGGAAAAAATCAATCAGCAGCAGGATTGTGAAATAGAAAGCGACATGGAATATTTCTATGCAGTGGGACAGTTAGCAGATTATTTTATTTCATTAAGTAAAACACAAAACAGAGTCCATTCGCTGGGAAATCCATTTTTTAATGCGACAAGTGATGATGTGATCAAAACAAGACTGCATCAGTATTTTATGAAATATAATTATTTGATCAAACGGGCAGGACAACGTTTTAACCAGTTATATGCGATGGTTAGTGGTTATCTGCCGGAAGGAAAAGTAAGTCAGGAAGATATCGTAGCAGGATACATCAGTAATAATTTGATTTATGAGTCAAACAAGAAAGAGAAGGAGGAAGTGTAACATGGAAAAGAGAGTATATGGGGTCTTGGGAATTTCTTCTATTATGGCAAACTGGAATGCTGATTTTACGGGGTATCCGAAAAGTATGTCGGATGGAACTGTGTATGGAAGTGACAAGGCATTAAAGTATCCGATGAAAAAAATGTGGGAAAATGAAGGAAAGAAAGTACTGTATATAAAGTCCATGAAATTTTCCGAGAAAGATGGATCTTTGGTTCCGAATTCATTAAAGGAACGATATGAGAATATTTTTGGGGTAAAGGATTTAAAAGATGCTAAAGATTCCAAGGAAGTTTTGACAAATCTGATGTCTGCTGTAGATGTGAAGAATTTTGGTGCTACATTCGCAGAGGCCAAGAATAATTTCTCTATTACAGGTGCAGTACAGTTTGGTCAGGGATTTAATAAATATGATGGAACGGTTGCAGAGGAACAGCAGATTCTCTCTCCGTTCCGGGATGGGTCAAAAGACAGTGAAAAAAATGAAGAAGCTAAAAATTCTACATTGGGCACTAAAGTTACAAGCAATGAAGCACATTATTTCTATCCATTTGTGATCAATCCTCTGGCATATAAAGAACTGGTGGCACTCGGAGTTACCGAAGGTTATACAGAAGAAGATTATCAGAATTTTAAGAGAACAGCGTTGGTTTCTGCTACCGCGTATGCAACCAATGCAAAAGAGGGATGCGAAAATGAATTTGCTCTTTTTGTAGAAACAGATCCGGAAGTATATCTGCCAAATTTGTCAGAATATATTACATTTGAAAAAGGGGATAAACAGAATACGATCGATATCAGTGCATGTGAGAAAATTTTAAATGAGATGCGGGAGAAGATTAAGAGTATAGAAGTTTATTACAATCCATATACCACGAAACTGGTATCGGAAGGAAAAGGAGTGCAGGTATATAACATTGTCACACAAAAAGAGGTGTAATTTATGGAGGCATTGCAATTTACACTCAGCGGAAAGGATGCTTTTTTTAAGAAGCCGGAAGTAAATACCTATCATTATTATACATTTGGGCAGATTCATAAAGTGGTGCTGCTTGGAATGTTTGGGGCAATCCTTGGATATGGCGGATATGCGCAGAAAAAGTGGGAAAGTCCGAAAAAAGGAGAGCCGGCTGTGGAAGACTATCCGGAATTTTATGAAAGACTCAAAGATATAAAAATATCCATAATTCCACAAAATGAGCGTGGATATATTCCGAAAAAAATCCAGATTTTTAATAACTCTGTGGGATACGCATCAGGAGAGCAGGGGGGCAACCTGATCGTAAAAGAGCAGTGGCTTGAAAATCCAAAATGGGAAATTTATCTTTTACTTGATGGTACAGAAGCAGAAAAAATAGCAGATTATTTATTGCAGAACCGTTGTGTTTATTTTCCATATCTGGGGAAAAATGATCATCCGGCAGACATTACAAACGCAAAAAAAGTATCAATAGAAGAGATTTCAACAGAAATGACCGTCTTATCCTGTATGTATCCAAAAGGAACCGGGAATGTAGTTTTCCCGGATGATGAGGATGAGCGGGAAGTATTTAAGTATGAGGAAAAGCTTCCGGTGCGGTTGAATGGATACACAAATTTGTATGAATATGACACATTTTGTTTTACGAATATGGATGTACATATTAAAACCGGTACACTATACCGTTTGGAAAATAAAATACTGACCTTTTATTAAATGTAAGGACTCCCCTGCCTGTTTTATCTGGCAGGGGATTTTTATCACGGAAAATACTTTTTAGGGATAGGACAGTGATAAAATCTGTGGTCTGATTAGAGTTTTTATAGAAAAATGTATTCTGTGAAATAAAAATAAGAGTTGAAGATTACCAAGAGGAGAAGCCTATGGAAGTAGAAAAATATATGATTCATGTTGGAGATGTACTGGAAGATCCAGATATGTGTTTTGCCCATCTGCTGGAAGGAAAAGAAAAAAAAGAAACCTTGCAGGAGCATACAAAATTGTGTCAGAAATATTGGAAAAGGATGGTGGAACAAAGAGGACTGGTCAGTATTTTTGACAATTTTAAAAACCGGTATTTGCAGGAAATCAGTGAAGAAGGAAAATATTTATTTGATGTAATGACCGTTAATATTGTCACCTGGCATGATTTTGGAAAATGTAACCCGCGTTTTCAGAAAGATAAAATGAAGCATCCATGGCATATGGATCTGGCACCGGATAACGCAATTGGAAGCAGACATTCCATATTATCGGCAATGTTTTATCTGGATTATTTTATTGAACGGATCAATCAGCTGGAGGACAAGCAGGAGAGAACGAAACTCAAAGATTTTGCATATATGTATTCCTATGTGATTTCCAGACATCATGGAAATCTTTCGGATTTTTCTGAATATATGAATGAACTGTTGGGAAAAGGGAATACCGAAATTGGAGAAAAGGCATGGGAGTGGTATCAGAAATGGAAAAATTGCGAAACTGTAAAACTATATAAACATTTCACAGGTAATATGGAAAATCGGCTGGAAATGCAGACGCAGGGACAGGCGATTGGATTATATGCATGGATAAGATTACAGTTTTCGCTTTTGACAGCAGCAGATTATTATGCAACTTCGGAATTTATGAGTGGAATCGAAGTTACAGATTTCGGAAAATTCGGGGATATTCAACAGCTGATCCGGCAGTATGAAGACGGAGAAGTGCAGAAAAAAATCCGAAACTATCAAAGAGAAATCTATCCGATGGAACCGGAAAAACTGCAACAGGTAAGTGAAATTAATATACTTCGGACAGAACTTTTTTCAGAGGCGGAAGAGAACTTAAAAAGGAACAAAGATCAGTCTGTTTTTTATCTGGAAGCTCCTACCGGAAGTGGTAAAAGTAATACGGCAATGAATTTAAGTTTTACTTTAATGCAGGAAAATTCAGATTTGAGAAAGCTGTTTTATATTTATCCGTTTAATACTCTGGTAGAACAAAACATGAGTATTCTTGAAAAAACATTTGGAAACAAAAAGGAAATTATGTCGCAGATTGCAGTAGTGAATTCCTTAGTACCTTTCAAAGATAAAAAAGAAGTGGAAGAGGACAGGGAAAATTCCAAAAAGTATCAGGAAATTTTACTGGATCGTCAGTTCCTGAATTATCCATTTATTTTGTCCACCCATGTCATGTTGTTTCGGACAATGTTTGGGAATGCGAAAGAAGATGTCTTTGGTTTTCAACAGTTATGTCATTCGGTTATTGTTCTGGATGAAATTCAAAGTTATAAGATCAATTTGTGGAGTGAAATGATCGCTTTTCTGAAAGAGTTTGCGGAACTTCTGGATATCAAGGTGATTATTATGTCGGCAACATTGCCGAATCTGGAAGTGCTGACCGATCATAAAGAAAATGCGGTCCGGTTACTTTCGGATTGTTTAAAATATTTTCATCATAAAATGTTCCGGGAGAGAGTCGTTCCAAAATACGATCTGTTAGAGGAAGATATAACACTGGAATCCTTGGCAGAGCATGTTCTGGAAAATAAGAATAAAAAGGTACTGATCGAGTTTATCAAAAAAGCAAGTGCGGAGGAATTTTATCGTATTTTAGGTGAAAGGGTGGAATCTGTGTTCCTGATGACAGGGGACAGCAGCATTCAGGAACGGAAAGATTTGATCGAAAAGATCAAAGGGCTGTCATCGGTGATTTTGGTTGCCACACAGGTCATTGAAGCTGGAGTGGATATTGATATGGATATCGGTTTTAAGGATATTTCCAGATTAGACAGTGAAGAGCAGTTTATGGGGCGTATTAACCGGTCCGGGAAAAAAGACGGAGTTGTGTACTTTTTCAATCTGGATGAGGCGAAAAGTATATACAAAGAAGATGTGCGCGGGGATGAGAGAGTTACACTTATGGTTCCGGAAATTCGTACATTTTTGGAAACTAAAAATTTCTCTGCTTTTTATGAAAGCGATATTTTGCCAGTCCTGAAAAAGAAAGGAGAAATGATTGATAAAAATAATTTAAAAGAATTCTTTTCACAAAAGGTAGGAATTTTGAATATGCCGGAAGTTGCAGAAAAAATGAAACTGATTGACGATAATACCCAGGGTATTTTCATTTGTTTTGGAAGAAAACTGGGGGATGTTGATAGTCGGATGTTATGGTGGGAATATAAAGAACTGCTTGAAAATACACAGATGAATTATGCTGAAAAAAAGGTCAGACTGCACGATTTGAGAAGTGAAATGAATGCTTTTATTTACCAGTTTAAGAATTCCGCATTGGTTGAGGCAAATGAGCATATCGGTGATTTGTATTTTATCGAAAATGGAGAGGAATACTTTGATGAAAATGGAGTTTTAAAGAGAGAATTGTTTAGTGACGATACAGATTTGTTTTTATAGGGGGATTTATGCGGGTAAATGGAACACTTATCAATTATTATTTTCATTGTAAAAGGCAATGTTATTTGCATGGAAACCGATTGAATCTGGAGGACAACAGTGAACAGGTTAAGATCGGAAAAGTAATTCATGAGGAAAAAGCGCAGGGACATAAGAATACCGAGATTGCAATTGATAATATCCGGCTGGACCAGTTGACCAAGGAATACCTTACAGAGATAAAAAAATCAGATGCAGATGAGGAAGCAGCAAAATGGCAGTTATTATTTTATCTCAGCATTTTAAAGTCAAAAGGAATTGTCAGAAAAGGAAAGCTTGAATTTGTAGAAAAAAACAGGAAAGATAAAAAGGTTGTAATTTTGGAACTGACGGAGGAGGCAGAAAAAGAGTTACAGGAGTATATAAAAGAGATTGAACAATTACTTGCGCAAGATGAACCTCCGGAATGTATTCATAAAAGTACCTGTAAAAAATGTGCGTATTATGAATATTGTTATATATGAAAGTTTAATGCTGAGTAAATTGTAATCGGCCATATGCAGAAAGGAGAAGGGGAGATGGGAAGTACAAGATATATTATGTCAATGGGGGAACTTTCCAGAAAGGATAATTCGTTATGTTTTCGCAAGGATGGCAAAAACGTTTATCTTCCGGTTGAAAATACAAAAGAAATTTATTGTTTTAATGAGGTAAGCATAAACACAAAATTACTGGATTTTCTGGCACAAAACAATATTATCGTGCATTTTTTTAATTACTATGGTGGATATAGTGGAACTTATTATCCGAGAGATCATTATTTGAGTGGAAAACTTTTGGTGAAACAGGTAGAAAAGTTTACAAATGACCGGATGAGTGTTGCAAAGGCCATTGTAAAAGGGATTGGATTGAACATTTATGAGATTTTGTATCATTATTATAAGCATGATAAAAAAGAAGTGAAGGAGACAATAGACTGGATTAAACAGAATTTTTTCCTTAATGTAGAACAGGCACAGGAAATCAAAGAACTTCTGGCGTATGAGGGAGAAGTATGGATGCGTTTCTACGCGGATTTTAAATATTTTCTTCCAGAGGATTTTGTCATGAATAAGAGAGTAAAACGTCCGCCGGATAATCCAATGAATGCTCTGGTATCATTTGGAAACACCTTATTATATACGAAAACAATTTCTGCAATTTATCAGACACATCTGGATCAGAGGATTAGTTTTTTGCATGAACCGTCAGAGGGAAGATTTTCTTTGAGTCTGGATTTAAGTGAAGTATTTAAGCCAGTGATTGTTTTTCGTACAATTTTTGATCTGGTAAATAACCGCAGGCTACAAGTGGAAAAACATTTCGAAAAGAATGTAAATTATTGTGTGCTGAACGAGGAGGGGCGTAAAATATTTATTGAAGCCTTTGAAGGAAGGTTAGAAAGTGTTTTTATGCATCCAAAATTAAATAGAAAAGTGTCCTATCGCACAGCAATGAAATTAGATTGCTACAAGCTTATAAAAAACATTTTGGAAGAAAAGGAGTTTGTTCCGTTTTCTCTGAAGGAGGGCATGTAGTTATGAAAAAACAGTTGAATTATAATTATGCATTTTTGTTCTATGATGTAGGGGAAAAGCGTGTTCAGAAAGTTTTTAAGATATGCAAAAAGTATCTTTCCCATTTTCAGAAATCTGTTTTCCGTGGTGAAATTACACCTTCAAACTGTATAAAGCTTAGAAATGAGTTGAAGCAGGTGATAAATAAACAGGAAGATTTTGTGTGTATTATCAAATTGATGAATGATAATGTGTTTGGAGAAGAGATCATAGGTAGTGAGGGCTGTTCTACAGGAGAGGATCTTATGATTTAAAAATTTTTACCAGGTGTCAAAGTGAAAATATTTAAAGAATGTTGTGAATACAAGGAAAACAAGAGAAGAAAAATAAAATGGTTAAATTTTATAATCGGCTGGTAAAAAATGCTGAAATGACGTAAAATAAAGGAAATGATGAAAGATGCCAAGATAAGAATGGCTTAAAATCATTAGATAAACCGTAACATGGGATGTATTGAAATAATGGATCAAAGGATCTCAGGGATTGCCTGTAGTGTGATAAACCGTAACATGGGATGTATTGAAATCCGGCTTCATCTCCTGCAGCCGCTCTACTCTCACTGATAAACCGTAACATGGGATGTATTGAAATTCTAATCCCGCTTTGCTCTGTTTATTCAGGGCATCGATAAACCGTAACATGGGATGTATTGAAATCCCGGTCAAAACCGAACTTCCAAACCCCCGGACCTTGATAAACCGTAACATGGGATGTATTGAAATATAGCAAAACTACGCTCTTTCCCATCTTCATTAAGATAAACCGTAACATGGGATGTATTGAAATTTACGGTTGATACAACACCCATAACAGATGATACTGATAAACCGTAACATGGGATGTATTGAAATTCAAAAATTCACAGGTTTCACCGTGCACTAAATAGTGATAAACCGTAACATGGGATGTATTGAAATAGAAACAGATTAAGGGGCGAAAGCCCCTTATTTGATAAACCGTAACATGGGATGTATTGAAATTTCAAAACAAACATTGACCCAACATTTTTGAATACTGATAAACCGTAACATGGGATGTATTGAAATCTTAGTAGCTTAAGAATTAGCTTTGTTGCTGTCTCAGATAAACCGTAACATGAGATGTATTGAAATTACGGTAATATTCCTACAATGGAAAGAGATGATCAGGATAAACCGTAACATGAGATGTATTGAAATTAGTCTCCGCCGACTCGTTAACGTTCAAGCGGTAGGAGATAAACCGTAACATGAGATGTATTGAAATGAACTTACCCATAAAGCATTTTTTGCCCCAGAATCGATAAACCGTAACATGAGATGTATTGAAATTTCAGTTCACGCAGAACAAAATGCTATGCTATCTGGATAAACCGTAACATGAGATGTATTGAAATTGTGATTGCAAGAAAGCAATGGATTGCAATATGAGAAGATAAACCGTAACATGAGATGTATTGAAATAGGGCCAATTAGAATTTATAGAATGCTTTAGGATTGAGATAAACCGTAACATGAGATGTATTGAAATACACAAAAGTCAAGACGGAATGCGATTGTTCTTCCGATAAACCGTAACATGAGATGTATTGAAATTTATTCATCGAATATCTTGGATATGACGTTATATCTCGATAAACCGTAACATGAGATGTATTGAAATTTAAATCCCAATACGTATAATACAAATACTCTTGATAAACCGTAACATGAGATGTATTGAAATTTCTCCTTTCTGATGGTTTTAAACCATCTTAAACAAGATAAACCGTAACATGAGATGTATTGAAATTTTCTTATCCAGATCAGCATAATTGTTAATTTATAAAGATAAACCGTAACATGAGATGTATTGAAATGTAACCTGTGAATGTGTGGTGCAGATTCGTAGTTATGATAAACCGTAACATGAGATGTATTGAAATGTTTTTCCCATTCCTGACCAATCGCATCAAACTTCGATAAACCGTAACATGAGATGTATTGAAATAGCATCCGGTCAAACTGCGCGACAAGGATAACTTCAGATAAACCGTAACATGAGATGTATTGAAATAAGACATGGAAAATTGACAAGGAAAATCTCCATGCGATAAACCGTAACATGAGATGTATTGAAATATTGTGATTGTACATCTTGAACCAGCGCTAATTTTGATAAACCGTAACATGAGATGTATTGAAATTTTACCATATCTGCTACCTCTTCTGGAATTTTTATCGATAAACCGTAACATGAGATGTATTGAAATTGATCCACGCGGATCTCACGAATGATAGACCGCCAGGATAAACCGTAACATGAGATGTATTGAAATCATGAAAACTTACTTTTCAGGTCTATGTCACCTTCCAGATAAACCGTAACATGAGATGTATTGAAATATATATGGTGAAAGGAAATTCTCATCATAATCATGATAAACCGTAACATGAGATGTATTGAAATTAAGTCCAAGTCCAATTCCAGAAATCGTGTATGGGATAAACCGTAACATGAGATGTATTGAAATACCAGATATGGCAGAAATGCCAGACGGTTATAACTGATAAACCGTAACATGAGATGTATTGAAATATAGGAGCAATCCCATAATCAATAGAACTACACCAGATAAACCGTAACATGAGATGTATTGAAATGTTGCTTTCATGTCTACAAGTCCCGAGTAATACAGGATAAACCGTAACATGAGATGTATTGAAATTACTATCCCACTTTCTTTAGGGGTTCGGACGGCAGAGATAAACCGTAACATGAGATGTATTGAAATGTTACTCAAAAATGTATCAACTGCCAAAAGATATGGGATAAACCGTAACATGAGATGTATTGAAATCATTATAAGCTCCTTCGTATTCGTTTACTGCTGAAAGATAAACCGTAACATGAGATGTATTGAAATGACAATACCGGTTGATCACAGCTCCATAAAGTTCATGATAAAACGTAACATGAGATGTATTGAAATAAGGATAGACGAATGCGACCTTGAAACGTTCATGATAAACCGTAACATGAGATGTATTGAAATCGCTTACGATTCTGAAAAAGGAATTTAAGCTATCTGATAAACCGTAATATGAGATGTATTGAAA
>ERZ1034680.1231-NODE-1231-length-10184-cov-5.832955_pt1 | contig 10184 bp, 16 predicted proteins | sample MGYA00520639_ERZ1034680 | MGnify/ENA primary metagenome ERZ1034680 (study PRJEB33766, sample SAMN09781760) | gut metagenome | biome: gut microbiome | host: Homo sapiens | place: Madagascar | study: EMG produced TPA metagenomics assembly of the PRJNA485056 data...
TTAAATGTCAAGAAGATTTTTTACATACCTCCGTTTCTTTTAATGTTGAATTTCCGTAAAAGAAATGGTATCTATGGCACTATTCCTTTTACGGATAGGGTAAAATAATAGTTGCCAGCTTTGATAGAGGAACAACTACTATTTTTTTGTCAACTTATCGTGCAAATTATTTACCATTTCTTCAAGCAAATCTGTTTGAGTTTTTTTAGTTATCTCTGAACATTCCTGAAATTTTTTAACCGTCGTTTCAGTTGCTCTCAATGCAATTCGCTTGTTTCTAGGCTCTTTTCCCACGATAGGTCTACCTATTTTGAGCGACATTGTCATCACCTCCTTGTCGCTTACTCATAATATAATTTATGGCTAGCCAAAAGTCAAGAACTTTTTATACCTTGTCCAAAAGATAATTTCATTATTCATGTTACCAATCTCCTTTCAAATTAACCTTGAAAGAGATTTCTCACTATGATACAATATTTCACAGAGAGAAATCTCGGTTGTAGAGTAATCGGTTGTCTTGGTAGGATGGCGATTACTCTATTTTTTTAATTTGGCATATACCTCTCTGATCCCCTCTCGAATTATATCTGCTTTAGATTTTCCTGTCATTTTACAACAAAATTCCAAAATTTCCACATCTTCATCAGACATTCTAATTCTTGTTTCATGTTTTTTCGGTGCATCAGTAGGCCTGCCCGTCCTATGTGACATCTCACTCCTCCCTTCTTTTGGTGACACATAAATCATATAATATGGTGACACAAAAGTCAAGTCTTTTTTGCAAAAAAATAAGCGCCTGACAGCGCAAATTTTCTCATGCTATATAGTCCATTTCTGTTTGCATTTTAAGTACACATATGATATAATTTATCCATCTGCCACTCAAAATATGTTTAAATATACTCAAACACATCGAGAAATTGAAGTCCTCACGAATACTTCTTACTGCTTCATTGTGTATGTTTTGACGATTGCAGGCAATACGATACTCACAGGTTCTTGTACACTCCACAGTCGTTAATTCCCGAAATAGCCTTCGGTACATACTTACATTTGCTTTTAATCATGCAATCTTGTAAGTTTTAGCATCTTTTAAATTAAGTGCCGCATTGAGATCCCTGTCTGCAACATAGCCACATTCACATCTGTAAATTCTATCTGAAAGCTTTAAATTTTTCCTGATAGAACCACAATGGTGACATGTCTTTGAAGATGGATAAAATCTATCTGCTACCCTTAATTCAATGCCTTTTTCATCACACTTGGCTTTAAGCCTTTTTCTAAATTCATAAAACTTCTGAGATGCAACAGCTTTTGAAAGACGCCTGTTTTTCATCATTCCTTTTACATTTAAATCTTCAATCGTTATGTAAGACGGTTTGGTTTTCACTATCTCAGCGATTGTCTTGTTAATGTAATCAGTACGGATATTATCCATTTTATGATGAAGTTTTTGTACCTTAAGCTTTTGTTTCTGTATATTTGCTCTTTGAGTGGACTCTCCTTTCTTTAAATTTTCATACTTTCGGGAAAGACTTCTCTGTTCCCGGATCAGTTGTTTTTCAAGTTTCTTTAATCCTGCCGATTTGTTGATGTTCCTGTATGTCTTTCCACTTGAAATAACAGCAAAATCTTTTAGCCCAAGGTCTATACCGATTCCCTCGTTTAAGTTATTGTTAATATTGACATCGGGAATCTCTACAAGAACAGAAACATAAAATCTGCCAGCCTTAACAGACACTGTACCACTTCTGATCATATATCCATCCTTTGTTGTTGGGATATATCCTTTTTCTTTGATACGGACCCAGCCCAAAGTTGGGATCTTAAGTCTGTGCCTTTCGCATTGACAATCCTTTGGGTTATTTCTGACGAAATACATTTTCACATCAGATTTACCTTTCTTTTTAAATTTAGGGAAATCACTCTGATGTTTAAAAAATCTTGTAAAAGCAGCACATCCATCTTCGATAGACTTTTTTACGGCTTTTGAATACACTTCCCTGATCCATGTTTTGTCAGGATTATCTGGAATGTATTCGTTGTTAAGCCATAGACTAAAGCTCTTACCAGTCATAAACTTTTCACCATTATCATGCAGGGCTTTGTTGTGACCAAGGTAGAAGTTATAAACATATCGGCAAGTGCCTATCGTCTTGCGGATTCGGGCTTTCTGTTCTTCAGTTGGGTTGATTTCCGTCTTGAAGCTCTTTAGCAATCTCTTCATCCCTTTCTATTTGTTTTTTATACTTACGAAGTCCGTACAATCTACAGGAAAAAACATGAAGTATAGATACAATATCCTGTACAAGTTCTTCTTGCGGTGATAGTTCTTCATTGTTCACTATCACTATAGTTGTATTGAACTTCATACAGAATTTTTCAAACCAGTCATATCCAAATCTGATAAATCTGTCTTTATGTGTAACTATGATGGTTTTAATTTTTTGTTCCATTACTTCATCTAACAGCTGATTCCACTTTTTGCGGTTATAGTTTAAACCACTGCCATAATCTTCAATACATTGGTCTACAATCATTCCTCTGGCATTACAGAATTGACGTAAAAACGATACTTGATTCTGTAAATCATCCTTTTGATTTCTTGTAGAAACTCTTGCATAAATAACAACTTGTCGAGTATCATTCTCTGTATCTATGCCTTTGAATTGAAGATATTGGTTGTAAGTATAATAACGCCTGTCAGTTGGAGTTCGATTCGCTTTTAGCGTTCCTTCCCTGTCCCAACGCTGTAATGTTTTCACAGAGACACCTAATAATTCAGCAAAATCTTTTGGTTTATAATTAGTGATATTCGATGTGTTCATAGCAATACCTCCATGAGCACATTTTAACACATTTAATCACTAATATCAATGTTGTCGATTACTTAAAAATCCTCCTATCTACATGATTTGAATATAATTTTTTTATTGCACTGTGGACATATAATATAACTTTCAGATGTATGGTATGCCAATCCATCTGTTTCCGAAACCTTTTTAATGCTATCAAATTTTATATCTTCTTTCTCATCATAGCTTAGTAATGCTCCGCAATTATTACATTCAATCTGCTTTTTAGTTCCAGGTCTAATTACTTTAATCATTTTCCCTCACCTTTCTTGCTGCCTCTATAACTTTTCTTGATAATTCCTTCCCCGTATTGTACATTGGTAAAAGAGCCATGGTTCCTCTGGAATGATGCCATTCCCCTTTCAGATCCATATACCACCATCCGCCAGGATCCGTTCCGTGTGTACCATATGTTCCAGCGCCAACACCTGGAATACCGGTAGGATTTTGAGCCATCAAACCAGCTCCAAATTCAATCATCAATGATGGACTGATTTCTTTCTTTTGCACTCCATCAAGTGTCTGCCACTGGCTGATAATTTTCTGGGAGTCCTCCATGTAGAGCACAGCTTTACATCCGGCTTTTTCTGGCGTAATCTCAGAAGCTACTGTCACATATTTTCCAAGACTACTTTCAGCGATATACACACCTGCAATCTCTGCACCTTCCTTGCATAGCTCCAGGCACAACTGACGGCATTTCTCATTCAGATCATTTTTATACGCTCTGATCTGGTCTGCCGCATCGTGGAAAGATTTTGCTGATAAGTTGACTTTTATAGTTTTCATGAAATCTCCGCCTTTCTACTGGAAGACTCCCGCAAATTTGTTATACACAATACGACATAGCGTATTTTCTAACAATATTCTCAAAAATTGTTTTTAATTGCGGTCTTTCCTCGATAATCGCAATCCTTATATCTCCTTTCAAATTAACCTTGAAAGAGATTTCCCGCTATGATACAATATTTCATAGAGAGAAATCTCGGTTGTGAGCGTTGATTGACTTTGAGAGAGCGTCAACGCTCTTTTTCTTTTTGGTACAAATCCTCAACTCCTCTTCGAACCGCTTCGGATCGAGATATCCCATTCTTCTGTGAAATATAATCCAGTTTTGCAACTGTTTCCTCATCCATGCGAACACGAAACATATAATCTTTCGGATTATCAGTCAATTTTGTACCTTTTTTTATAGCAGCCATATTTTCACCTCTTTTCTTTGTTGCTACATTCCTAATATAGTCTGTAGCAACAATCCTGTCAAGAGGTTTTATAAAATTTCTAAATCTAAATATAACTTGAATATCTTAGGAGCCTGAATAGCAAACCAATCAACCATTTCTTCATTCTTTGCCCATGCACTTCCATACTGATTTGAATTATCGGACAATCCACTCTCATTCAAGAATGCATGTATAATTTCATGTCGTAAAGTTCTTTTTCGATATATTTCCTGCGTCTTTTCATCCATGCCAGTGAAATATTTTTCTTCCGACATATCAGCAACAACAATCAGCTTTTCCTCTTCTCCGCAATAACCAGCTAACTGTTTCTTTTCTAAATAACTGTCTTCTGATATTTTATGAGTCTCAATCCGGTATTCAGTTCCAAGGACATTGATTTTTCTATTTTCCATATTCTTTTTTTCCCTTCGGTAACTTTTTCAATAAATATTTTACGCTGTTCAACGACGGCTTCACCATCAATACAGAATAATCAGCGCTATCACCATCAACAGTTCCATCCTGATTGCGCTGTACCGCGTTCAGCTGCCAAATACGGCTTGTTTCTGTAATAGGCAAGGATTTATCTGACACAATCAAAACAGCCTGATAATCGGCAGTATTTACGCCGTATTCGCGGGCTTCTGCTTCACCGCCAGACATTGCTATATTTCCATAAAATTCTACAGGTTCACTATATCCCGGACGCATTCCGCAAATAACCGGTGTTTTTCTCCCGTCAATTTCCGTATAAATTACTTCTCCGGAATCATCCCTATCATACACTGGCTGTTCTTCTGAGTATAAACTGTAATACATCTGAGACATATTTTTTCGTAAGCAACGCATATCTACTCCTTCTCCATGAACCTCTGAAAAGCCATCTTAATACTACCTTCCGTGTTTCCGCCACCAATCTGATCGGCAACCTTGTTCCATGACATATTATTGATAAATCTGAGAGTAATGATCCGCCGCATCCGGCTGTCTTCTACACTTGAAACAAAATCCTCGATCTGTTTAAGCGTCTCTAAAATCTCTGTCTCCAGACTGGATAATGTGGCTTTTCTGGCATACAGTAGTGTTTTTTTTCGCTGATAGTCCGCCATCGGGAAACCCTCTACCTTAAAATGCTGGATACCTCCAAATCCACCACTCACAGTATCAATAACACTACCTTCTTTTTCTATCTTCATGATTTGACGTTCTGTCTGCATGATCCGGTTCCGGACTTCCTGCGCCTCCTTTTGCAGATCTACATACTGATTTAAGATTTCTTTTGATACCATGCTATTCCCCCTCACACTCCCAGTTGTGACCGACTCAATATTTTGATCTTTGCTTTTGTGCCATATTTCATGGTGCAAAGCTGTGCCATTGAGTCTGGCGCGTCATCATGCTTCACTTTTCCTTCCCGTTTGAAAGCCCATAAATTCAACATAAATTTCTGATATGGTTTTGATCTATGTTCTGGGTCTAAAAAGTACATCTCACGTATTTCTGGTGCTTTATCTAGGATCCTTGCCCGTTTTCCAGTCGTTCCAGGCGTAGGTCGTCCGTATATGTTCAACTCATAATTCTGAGCCTTAAGCATTGCCTTACAGTCTTCTCTATAAGACATTGTTGTTTTTGTTTCCTCAAACTGTGCCGCCTGAACACTATGCTTTAAAATCATGTCCACTATTAATGGCTGCGTAATTTTCTTGTCTCCGTCATCAAAAACAACGTCCATAATGTAGTACTGGTCCTCATATTGATAACAAACAGGTGCTGCTACATAATCTCCACCGCCAAAAGCCTCATCTACTGCCATAAATATTCGGTCTGGTTCTCTGTCAGGCAAATCACACTCCGGATTAAACAGTTTCGTTGTTTCCGTTGTAAATACTGCGCCCTGTCTCTCAATCGGTTCCTGCTGGTCCTGAGCATACCAAGATGCCATATCGTCATTTTCCTCAAAAGATGCGCGGATCATCTTATAATCTTGTGTGGAGTATCCCAAATGATAGGGATAATCAAAATTTGATTCGTCATTTTCATCTAATGCCGGAATAGAAATAACCCTATACCGACGCTCACGGTATTCAGGACGCTCTTCCAGTAAGTATCTTCTACGTCCCTGGCAATCTCCTAATGCCCATCTGGTCCCCATATTGATAAGCTTCGCCTTGCTCTTTAACCTCTTCATGAAGTTGTTATCAAATTTTCCCCATACCGTCTCTTGCCGATTGACATTTACTGCTTCTTCAAAACCCGAAAACAGATCATCTGCAATCGCAAGACCATTGCAATCACAAGAACCATTCAATGTTCCGTGAATAGAACGACAAGTAAATGTGGGATATGACTTTCTGCGGACCAGATCAATCGTCAAATCCTCTCCGTTTTGCCTTTTTATGTCATTACTTGGGAAAATCTCACTGTATGTATACGTAGGGTCCGTAATCAACTCAATAATACCTTCATAGAACATACGTGTGATTTTGTCTGAAAAAGCACTATACAGATTAGAAAGTTCTGTATTCCTGCTTCCCCACCACAAAAAAGCAAATTTTACGATCTGCGTCTTTCCAGTTCGTGATGGGAGGTTAATAAAAAGCTCATCCAGCTTATCGTCTGCCAGATCCTGTACTGCATCCACAATACGCTTCAATGGATTAATCCTAGGCTCATAAAATCGTTCTTCTGGCGGTCTATTCTTCTCCATGTAGAATAAAAACGACTCAAAATGATAGGGAGCTTCCGTCGCCATAGCTTTCCAGAACAAATTATCAAGCAGCAACGCTTCTTCGTTTGCCATTTTTATGCCATAAACACACAAATTTTTTACATAATTTGTAATTTTGAGCGCATATTCATTGTCTTTTTCCTGTGAAAACACATTCTCCGCTATTTCGATCAGGTCCCGGAGGTACTGACTCTTAATCCCGTCTTCCTTTATTCTGTTCTGAACACTGATAACAAGTTTTTTTGTGTCTTCTGAAACCAAAAAAGAGAGCCCCCTTCCCTGTTATTTGGAAATTCGGCTCTCTCTGCATTATGTACCACTTGGCACTCTGCAACTGGTGCTCTGAAATATTAAATTGTTTTATCAATCATTTTCATGCGAGATAGCTTTGTTTGCCCACATCACGCATTCTTCTAATTTTGTCATTGCCAATGATTTTTCACGACCATTCTTACAATTTACTTCAATAGAACCCTCTAGCATCCTGGCCGCACATAACATATTATTCATTCTGTCCTTTTGAACTTCTGTAACATCCCTCTGTGTTAGTCTGCTTTCCATCACTTCACCCCAATTCTATTGATTTCCCCACATTTCGGACATTTAACTTCAGCTTTTCCACTGAACTTTCCCAAAAGGCGATTACATCTACAACATCGATGTTCTTTTAGCTTCTCTGGCGGGTTCATGTACTCCGCAAATGCATCTTTTTCCACAGCCTCAACTATTTTACTCATATTTACCATTCACTCAATGCTTTTTAATCTATCCGTCTACACCATTTTCATCAATGATACGATCATATATGAATGGCGAGGGACAACTTTCATTCCAACCACGAATATAATGCATCTTGGTATCTTCTAAACTCTGAAATTCCAACAATATTCCAGATGCTATACATTCATGTAAGCGATTACACTTATCGCACTCTGTGTCTTTCTCGATATGTACTTTCTTATCTGGATTGTCTGAAACCGTTTTATTCTTTCGTCGCGCAAAAAAATTTTTTATAAATTTAAACATACAAATCCCTCACAAATCAAATGATAGTTCATGGTAAGATGCACTCCTTCAAAGGTTTCCAAACGTATCTGCTAATTTTGAAGTGTCTTACACACTGCCCTAGTTGCGCGCCCCTAGCAGCTTTTTGTTGTACGTTTCTTTATCACACTACAATGTTCGAAATCACTGTAGACCTACACAGCTAAATCATAGACCGTCTACAAAATAAACAGCATAATTTTAACCATGCCACATGGGAATTATAGGACTTGAACCCATGACTTTCCGGTTATGAGCCGGGCGTTCTAACCAGCTGAACTAAATCCCCAAAATATTCTTAAAGTACTGCGTCCGGGAGGACTCGAACCTCCGATGTTTCTTTGTGAGTGATTTACAGTCACTTGCCTTCGCCGCTAGGCTACAGACGCATATTGATTGAATAATAATCAACCAAATCAGGCGGACGGGACTTAAACCCGTGTTTATTGGCTGCCTACGTTCTTTCCGTTGAACTACCGCCCGAAACCGTTTTGTCAACGGTTAGCAATTATATTTTTCGTACCATGCCGGGTACTATCCTGTTTTGAGTATATTCCAGACAACTTCACAATTCAATAACACCCGCAGCCTTATGAAGAAACTGAATTTTTTGAGACAATATTCATTCTGGAATATATGAATGCTCCGTCTCGCGATAACGGAAGGGAAAAATGCATTTACATGACTTCCAGATCATATGTCTCAATCCCCGTGACAAATCAATCTGCAAAGCCCTCTCAACTTGTACAATCGATCCATCTCACTTATCTATGAATTAACCAGCTGATTTTTGCCCACCTACAAATCTCTGAACTGGATAATTCCCCAACTAAATCAATAGCAAAACACTATTCATGAGACTCAAAACTGAAACTCCGGTTAAAACCATATGACTTTGCTTATCTTCCTTTTGATATGCTTCTGACCTCATATAGGACAACAACAATGCCAGAAATAACATATCCAAACAACTTACGATAATTCTTACAATCCTAAACATCTCAACATTCCCTTCGTGGCAATATCACTTTGCAAATCAACTTCCTCTGATCCTTTATGTTTTGCTCGATACAAATATTTATGCGCCGTTATTCTACACCATGTCGCTACTGCCTGCGGTCCCTATATTTCTATCATTTCTTCAATACATTCTTTCCGCCCCGAAATGTTATAGTGCTCAGGATGATTGACCTGCTCCTTATTCTCCATTTCTTCTTTCTCCCTACACAAAGCCTTTTTTGTTTTAAAGTACCTTAGGGGATCAACCTAGGCCGGTGGGGGCTTATCTGCATAGACCCCCGCCCCGGGTCTGCTCTGCTCTCCGTGCTTCCAGCAGATTATTCCCGTTTTACTACCGCTCATTCGATCTATACGAAAAACAACGATTTTGCGTATAAATGACTTGCTGTTTATCAAAATATCATTGTGTTTTCGTGATGTTTATTTCATTTTTGCTATTTTAAATCTATACTGTACTTAAATTCCAAAACAATTTAATCAATTATCAGATTACTCTGTAAAGTCTGTGTCAAAAACATCTGTCTTTTCTGGCAGCTCCGCAGGCCTTCCACCGGGCAAAGTCTTGTATCGTTCCTGTAACTGTGCAATACTTTCTTGTCTTTCTCTCTGCGTTCCTCTCGGCTGACCCATATTCCAAGCATAGTGTCTATTGAGCACTCCAAGCAATCCTACCGGGTTTTTCCGTCCTGTTACCAGCATATTAGACAAGCTCTCTTCTCGCTCTTTCAGGAGCTTTTCCGCGATTCGATATCTCTCGGGGTTGGATCCTGGCCCGCCTTTTGCCCAGCTGTCAATCGTTCTGCTTTCGACTCCAGTCATCTTACAGAAGCCCATGACAGAAATCTCTTTTTCGTACTCGTAACAGAGAGACACATAGATGTCAATAAGCTTTTCAATTCTTATGAGATCCAGTTCTATATGCTTTCCACCCTTCAGGAGATTGTCACGATCCAGATCGAAATAGTTATGACGAATATAAAGCAAAGCAGCACTCCAGCGGTTCTGTGACTCCTTGTGCATGTTCTCAATGCCATGCTCTGTAATATAGCGATCTAACCAATACTGTACCATGCTCTCGTAGACTTCCACACCGTTGTTGGCTGTGCTAGTGTTCTTGGTCATAGCTGCTTTCTTTTCGCGTGTAATCATGTTCTGTCTACCTTCTTTCCGGGGCTTCGGTCTGTGCCCTGTGTGCTGTTATGGTTGTAACTGTTCCGGCTATCTCGGTTCATTGCAGATCCCAGGTGGTGGGAAGGTGTGGAAGTTTTCCAGGCCATTGTATGCCGGTTCAATGTATCTTGATGGCATCATAAC
>ERZ1034680.1237-NODE-1237-length-10157-cov-15.269056_pt1 | contig 10157 bp, 27 predicted proteins | sample MGYA00520639_ERZ1034680 | MGnify/ENA primary metagenome ERZ1034680 (study PRJEB33766, sample SAMN09781760) | gut metagenome | biome: gut microbiome | host: Homo sapiens | place: Madagascar | study: EMG produced TPA metagenomics assembly of the PRJNA485056 data...
ATTCTACCATTCAAATGAAAAGAATTGATTTCTTTCGTGTTTATCGGTGCTTTTCACAGATTTTGCCATTATTTTAGTCGTTAATAATTGTGCGTGTTTATCGGGCTTTTCAAGAGTGGGTGTTTTCTATTTGCCCCCATTTTGCTCCCACCTGCTCCCTGGCTCGAAGTATCGCGTTCGTGATTTCATCCAATCCGGATGATTCTTTAATCGGTTCACCGATATCGTTCAGCGCTTTAATCATCTCATGCGTTAGTATATCATATCTGTTTTCATAAGTGTCAAAATCGCCAAGATTCAGCACATTCGCCATTGTAAGTAGTAAGTCAAGAATATTGCTTTTCATTGTCTTTTTCTCCTATTTGAAAAATAATGGGCGACGTGTTAGAATTGCCAATGGAGAACTCATTGCCCGTTTTCTCCAATACACCGACTTCAATTTGCCCTTGAGGTCGGTGTTTTTCTATCTCAAATTCATTGGTATCCCTCCCTTGTCTGTATACATAGAAATCTATGTATATGATATTCCTGTTCTTGCCCTAATGTCAACTTAAAATTATCATAGAATTATGATTTTACGTCAAAACAAAAAAGCCGCGTTTCCACGGCTTTAAAATGTATGTTCCACTATCAATAATTTTCGTCATTAGCACGATACGCCAGCGGCTCTCTAATCCCGTTAGCTCTTAATACGTCTCTTATTTGTGCATCTACCATTCCAATTTTCCAACACTTAAAAACAGTTTTCAGGAACATTTTCTCTTCGTCCGTCGTCCTAAACCCTCTAATCTTTCGCGGTTGATGGTTGCCGATAAAAGATAGGCTCACAGGAATATTAAGCGCATAGCACATTAGCACCTCTTTCATACGTTCCCATTCATCGTCGCTCATCCAGTACGTTGATGAATTGCGTCTCGCCCCCGGTCTATTTCCCGCCATAGTATCACCTCTTACTTTATCTTGTACACTTTCGAAACTTTAGCATGTATCGGGTAAACCGTATCATAACAAACGCCATCAATGACGGGCGTTAAATGTCCTTTACACATGACGGCATATGTGCCAGCGTTATAAACATCTGTAAACTGTCCCAACGTCATTCCCATAGGGATATGCACGCAAGAATAGCCGTGTCGTGCCATATACCTTTCAATGGTGAACACGGAATTTGGCATGTCGCAAATTGTCTCGCCAGTCTTGCAAAGTTCTCTATAATTATCAATCCAAGGTTTACCGTTAATCACGCACAAACAACGGACGGCGCAATCATCATGGCTTAACCCTTTCGGATTTTTACGCAGATATTTATACATTGGTTTCCCCCTTTCAAAAAGATGGGCGGTTTCCCGCCCATCTAACTATACAACTTTGTTTTAAGTTAATCAAGATTGTAATCGCCGCGGTTATTATCAAAGTCGATGTACCCAAGAATGAGTGCAAACTTCGCATCCGGCGCAATAAGAAACACGTCATTGAATGCTATTTTAAGCCTATCCCTGTATTTGATAAATACCCATTTCGGATAAATCCCCTTGTAATATCCAGCGCGTGCGACGCAGAACTTATATTGTGCGTTTCGCACATGTGCGATGTATTTTTCAATCAAGTTTAATTTCCGCGGTCTGAAACTTACGCCAATTCCTCTTTCGATTTCCTCGTCAGTCAGTGTTACATTTTTAAACATTTTCATCACCTCTCAATATTCACTAGGAAACATGATTACAATAGGACGCGGGTCAGATGGATTATAAACAAAATCGGCGTTAATCCAAATCTTTCCTTTGCTTGTCGGGTAACTTGCTAAAATGCGGTCGCCTGTAATCAGTGCGTCATCATTAAGGGCTTTATCGCCCTCGCTGGTGATTCCCCAGTCGCAAGCCGTAAATTTAGCAAATGCGTTGATAACTTCGGTAAAAAACTTAACATCTTTCATTTCTTCACTAACAATGCGGGTCTTAATAAAGTGTTTCCAATCAATTTTCATTTTCATTTTTCTTGTCCTTCCACCCCGCGAACCTATCACGGGGATTTCAAATTCTTATTTAAAAACTTTCAAGAACCATGCTAAGTTCAGCAATTCCGGCGGTATATTCTGTAATGCCCCATTTATATGCATCCAATGAAATTCCACCTTTTGCAAATTCATCAGCGATTCCTTTCTTCCGATTCTCGAGCTGTTCGATTCTTTTTTCAATCTGTTCCTTAATCTGTTTCTTTGTCATTTTCTTTGTCATGGTTTATTCCTTCCTTTCATCAACAAGAGGATTTCTTTGTTCCCTCTGGATATGATAATAGCATATTGTTTTATGTTTTGCAAGAGGCAAATTTGCTTGATTTACAAAGCTGAACACTTTTCTATAAAGTGTGCGGTATCTTACATCTATCCACTATTGCGGTCGCCATTATATATAAGCATTATAAAAGCAGAAACCATGTACAAACGCGTTTATTTGCGTTTATAGCGATTTCTGCTTCTATAAGGTATAAGTTTATGCCCGAGTGCCAACGAACGCCTATAAAGCGTTATGCGAGCGATTCAAGGTCAGTTACAATTTCTTTGATTTCGTTTATTTCCCTTTTCATCTGATTCAGTTTAGCCCTAAGCAGTTTTATCTTGCGTGTCGTTTCTTCGAGATTCGCCGCCCCGATTTCCTGCATTTCAGCACTGTAATAGAACCCGTGAAATTCTCTGATTTCTTTTTCCATAATAGATACTTCCTTTCATTTGACTAGGAAGCACCTTTCGTAGTATCATAAATACCGAAAGGTTACTTCCTTTCAAACCCCGCCGTCCGCGTCGCAAGCATAGGCGGGGTTTTCTAATGGGATATATCTATTATAGCTTTTGTTCAACAAAAGTCAAGAGGGGGAAATTTATCAGGAATTTCCCTCTTTTTTTCTTTCATCAAAAGCAATCAACGCTTTGCGGACTATTTCGCTCTTTGTCACGTTGTACTTTTGGGAATACTTGTCTAGGATGCGTGCGCTAACCTCATCAAGCCTAATTCCAACACGTTGATTCTTTGGGTTTGTTGTCGGTCTGCCTGTTCTCATTTTTTATCCCCATACTTTTCCATAAATGCGTCAAAACTATCTTTGTCTTTCCAAATCCGTTCCACGGCTGGTTGCTTGTCGCAATGTACAAACCTACTATTTCCAATACTTGTTGTCCTAAATCTGTAAACAGTGTATGCGCCGTGTTCTTCGGTTAAAAGGTAAGCAAAATTACCGATATATTTGAACGGTAGCGCATTCAGCATTTCAGGCTTTGAAAGATACTTGGATGGGCTTTCATTATATACAGAAAGTCCCTCGATAATTCTGTATAACTGTTCCGACTTTATCATGGGTTATACTCCTAGAACGGGATATTCTCGCCAAACTGTTGGAAGTTCCCGCTTGGCTGTTGAAAGTTTCCGTTCTGATTAAAATTCTGATTCTGATTAAAGTTCTGATTCTGCATCTGTACGAAGGCAATAGGTTCAATGCGGTCTGCAACGATTTCCGTGATATACTTTTTCGTGCCGTCTTTAGCTTCATAGCTTCTTGTATTAAGCCTGCCGTGAACGTAAACGCGGGAGCCTTTTTTTAATCCAGCCGATGCCTTTTCAGCTAAAAAGCCCCATGCCTGAACATTCACAAAGTCCGCAACCTCTTTTTTCTGTCCCTGCTGGTCAGTGTAAGAACGATTACATGCAATAGAGAAGGAACATACTGCCTGCCCTTTATTTGTGCTTCTTACGTCAACGTCTTTTGTCAGATTTCCGATAAATTCGCAACTGTTTAATCCATCCATGATTTTTCTCCTATGATTAAAAAAATATTGTGTATCCCCGCTAAAAGCGGGGATTTGTAATCAAATTACCCATGCAGTTGGTTCCGATGCAAATTCTTCCCCAGCGACTGAACCCCATTTTTTCCAAAAATCGTTTAAATTGGATGCTTGACAAGGCACTTCCATAACCATTTCCTCGTCCTCGCCATCTTCATCAACGCGCCAAATCTGTACGCTGTTTTCCTCAGCCCATCCGTTTCCGATTCCATCATAATAATAATCATTGTATTTTCCAGCAAGCGATTTCAGCGCACGCTCTAAGTCATCAAATGTTGTGTACGTCCCATCTGTGCAAGCGTGCCGCGTGCTTGTACTTGTATAGCCCTCACAAACTTCACGAACGTCACTCATAGATTCGATTGCCGCGGACTGTTCCACCAAATAAAAAGCATAATTGCTGTTATTGTATTTTTTGACAATTTCGCTAATATTGATTTTATCCATGCTTTTCCTCTCGTGATTCAAAAAATTCAATCCAATTACACGCAATGCGAATATTGCTATTTGCGCTTTTCCGATTGACTGGCGACGAAACAGGGCATTGATAATTAAATCGTATTATATCACCTTCTTTTCGTTCACACAAAGGAAGGTTGGGCGGCAATATAGTATATTTTACTTCGTCCGTTGCCATGTTGTACATGAGACGTATAGTCGCACGTTCGCCACGATAGCGGTTGATTGCCGTGATTACTCTGCTCAGTCCTTTTAATTTTCTTCTCACCATCTATCCTCTCTATCGCCATCATAAAAGTCCAGTGTCACATACGACGCGCACTTTCTGCCGCACTCTTCATTGTGATAGCGTAACCACAAATTGTGTTTAGCTCGCCTCGCAACGTCTGTAAGACGCCCTTTAGCGTCTCTCATTTCTGACAAGCGTTCGAGTTCGTCGTCACTCATGCTTATATAGTCATGTTTCATTGTATTCACCTTACAATATCCCCGTGAACCTATCACGGGGATTTCCAAATACTTGATTAAGCAGATTCAAACATTTTCTTTTCAGTATTGATAAAATCCTCATAGAAATCATCGGTCGTTTCCGGTTTTTCGCCGAAAAGCTCAAGTACATTATTTATGCATTTGCTTCCTTTTCGTGGATTCTTTCAAGTTCAAGGTATCTGCGTGTAACTGTTAAATCGCCCGCGATGGTGCTTACTATCTTATATGCTTTGGCAAAGGTATTTTTTAATTTTAATGCGTCATGCGCGAATGTTCTTACTTGTTTCAGCTCGATTGATTCAGGCATTTTTCTTTCCCCTTTCAGCAATAAATTCTAGTCGGCATCCATCCGCAATGGTCAATAGGTTCAACCTCATCCAACCAGTCCTCATAGTTAATTGATTCATCCTCTTTTTCTTTGGATTCTTCATGCTCATAATATTCATCGGTAAGATTCACAATCTTGCCGTCTCTGATATCAAAGAGTGTAAATCCCTCTTCAATAAGTTCTTTAAAGTTGTAAACGATTTCGCCAATAATTCCTTCAACAGCGTCGCAATCAACATCAAACCCATTTGCAAAATCGCTTAACACCGCGATTTCTTCCGGCGTAAAATATGTCGGAAGATAATCAACATCGCTTTTGATTATTTCAGTAAGCGTGATTTTCGCGTTCGCAATATCACTTTCATCTAACAGTTTCATGGTCGTCGCTTCCTTTCAATTCAACTTTATCGGATGACTATATGATACCACCTTATTAGTTTCGTGTCAATACGTTTTCATAGATGGACTTTCTTTTTATGCAATAAAAAAAGACTGGCATATTTCAGCCAGCCCTTTTCCTAATGATTTTCAAAATAAAACTCAACGTTATTCTTTTCTTTCGTAAGAAGTCCGTATGTGCATCCCAACAGGTAAAGCGGATTCTTCTTTAACGCAGTTTGTATTGACAGTAGCTTATTTCTAAATCCTTCCACAGTCATAGATGCTTTAGAGCAGTTACATTCGTGGCACGACGGCATATAGTTCTTAAAGCTATCTTCACCGCCCATGGATAGCGGATAACGATGGTCTATTTCCATATCATCTATAGATATATGCCGCCCGCAGTATGCACATCTGCCGCCGTACATCAGCCATACTTCTTTTCGCATTTGTTTGCTGATTCCTTTTCTTTTAGGGCGCAATGCATTTTTGGCTTGTAAATTTACCTTTCTTTTTTGCATGCTTCTGTACAAGCTGACAAGCTCATTGACTTCTATACCGTCCCAATAAATTAAAGCGATTTCGTCATCATCAACTGGATACCCTTTTAAATGCAATTCACGTTTTGCTTCTTCTATAACCGCATTAGTCATGGTTATCACGCTTCATTTCATTGATATAAAGGTACAGGGTTTCTATTTCGTGCTTTGATTTGTCTATGTCAAGTCGGTTTTCATTAACATAAATCCACAGAATAACAATAAAAATCAGCATGCACATCATAATCCCGTACAATAAACTGTATTCCATGATATACTCCTTTCACAATTTTCTCCCATAAAGATACTTTGCTCTTCTGCCATCAGCTTCCTCGATTTTCTGCTGAATGGCAGACTTATTAAGCCCAAGTCTATAAATAAGGCTATCCAGTGCATTCTGACAGTTCGCTACCGCCTGAATGAGATTATCCCACGCATCTTCCGGTGTTGTGTCCGCCTCATAGTACCCCGGTACTGTTGCTCGTTCTAACTTTGAAATCGCATAGATAAGCTCGGCGGCTCCTTCTTTAGCAATGTTACAATTCGCCGAAACTCCATAACAGCTAACTATATCCTTATTCATCTGTTCCGCCTCACTTAATTTCAATAAGGAGCCGTGTCTTAACATGAAGTTCAGCTGCATCATCACCGAACAGCTCGACACCATCAGAAATATGTGCCACTGCCACCGGATGAATTACAACAACTTTCATATTTTCCACCTGTCCGTAAGTCATCTTAGTTTTTAATGCAAAGCCATAAATAGCATCCTCTTTAGTTCCATATGAGATTGTGTAAATACATTTAAAATCTGCAAGACCAATTTCATAATCCATTGGAACCGTTTCAAGTAACTCTTTAAGTTTCATCTCTAGTCTCCTATTGCTATCTATCGAAAGTACACTTAAATAGAACTAATAAATATAAACCATATGCTGCTAAAAATGCTGCCATTGCCAGCAAAATTATGGTTAAACAGTCCATTAAGGCAACGTAAATTTTTGCTATCATTCCTGTTCCCCTTCTCTTATGCGCACACCTCTTTCTGATACTTTAATGGCTTCAAGTGGAACAATATCAAACTCTGGGTCAGGTGTAGCTACAGTATACAGTCCATCAAGGGTAAAGCAATCATGCCTTTGATGATATTGTGGCACTGTACCTGTCCACTCTACCTTAATTGGGTAGACATAAGTGTTGCTTTCATCAATTCCAGTGATAATGCCCTCACCAAAATTGGGTGAATAGACCCTATCACCCACTCTGTATTTCCCTATCTCTTCTAGCGGTACAATCTTCCAAAGTTTCATTTGCGCCCCCATGGCGGGTTATCTGATATTGTTATATGCAGACCGATAACGCATTCGTTGTACAACACACCGCATGCAGAATCATATTCGCTGTTAATCGTTTTATTCACGCAGACTTGGATTCCGGTCACATCTGCGCTCATGGTATCTTCCGAGAGCGCACTATCCCCTGCCATTGCAATATATGCTTGCGTATCACAAACAATCCCACCATGTTCCGCTTTATCCCACTCAACAAGTATGTTCGTCATCGCATCCAAAGACATGAGTAAATCAGCTAGTTTCATCTATTTTCTCCTTCCTACAATACAATGACATCTCTATTATTGATTTCTTCCACTCTAGGGTCAATGTCAAAGTCCTCTCCATAGTAAAGACCCCCACCATCTCTGTACTGTACACATACGTCACAATCTAAACAGTCATTCTTTTCTGCCCATTCCAAGAGTTCTTTAAGTGTCATTCGCTTTCACACTCCCCTAATTCTTTCAGCTTCTGTGCGTACCATTTAATCTTTCCTGCTGTCTCTGCTTCGTCGCCTTTACGCCCATATCTATAGGCATACTTAATGATATTCCCCCACAAAAAGCCTTCCAGTTGTTCCCTATTCATCAGGTGCGTCATAATATCATAGGCTTCCGGAATACCCTTTACTCGATAATGCGGCGGATTGATAGCGTCTGTCTTAATCTTGTTATCTTTCATTGTTTCTCCTTCCTCTAATAATGTAATATCTCTTTCTGCGTCAGAACGCCGGGGATAATAGTGTCCTTCTAATGTGAAAGAAGAATAAGTCCCGCCTAAAGAGCCATCCGTCCATTTTACTGTGATAGGGTAAGGATATTCTGAACCAAGAACCTCATCTACAACGCCAACACCAAACCCGCGAGACCGAACCCTGTCGCCAACTTTAAATTTTACTACAGTAAGTTTGTTATCATTATCACCATAATCTAAAAAACCTTCTGGGGTAAATAAAGTGACCTGACCATTATTCCATGTTACTTCAACTGGATAACCACCTCTATCACAAGCTGTAGTCACAGTACCTAAACCAAAATATGGAAAGTAAACCCTATCGCCAACTTTAAATTTTCCCTCTTTCTTATCTTTCTTTGGCGGAATAACATCTTTCATTTCTTCTCCTTCCTTTAGAGGTTCTCTAGCTATAGATATGCGAGTATCATCCGTCTTAGTCCATCTTGATAAATAACCATCTTCTGTGAATGAGTTGACCTCTTCAACAAGGCTAGTGGTACTATTATCCCACTTTACTACGACAGGGTGGACAGAAGGATGCTCATGTACTTCTATTACAGTACCGTAACCATGAAACGGGGCATACACTCTGTCTCCTACTTTGAATTTAGTATTCTCTTTCACTTCTTTTTCTTCCTTATCAAAAGTGATATCAAATTGTGGGTTTGCATGCTCGCACTCAAATCTTCCATCTAAAGTAAAGTAATCAGTAAAGTAATCATAATATGTTGGTGATTCCAACATTGGGCGTTCTGCCCACTTTACTTCAACCGCATATAAAGCACGTTCAAGAACATTAGTTACAATGCCTTTACCAAAATGAGGAGAATATACCCTATCTCCCACTTGAAATTTAGATGCGTCATCCCTGTTCATTCCTTTTTATTCTCCTTCATTTCTTCGCACGGTTCTATCTCTATTTCGATTTTATCGCCCCATTCCACCTCATGAAGGCTCACCTTTTTTACCCAATAATTGTCATATTTATAATTGGTGACAAATACAGCTCGGTTAGAATATACCTTTTCTTTTGTGCCGTCACAGTTGACGACGTACACGTCGATATATTCGTAACCATGGATACGGTCAAGCAGTTCTCTAAAGCTACAATTTCTTTTTACGTATATATACAGTCTGTTAAAAAGAGAGAAAACTCTTCCAACTTCCATGTCCATCAAATCCTTTGGAATAACGTCATAAGTGCGCTCTTTCCGGAATACAGTTTTATTGTCCTCATCCCTAACTATCCATAAAACTATATCGTTATCAATTTTGTTCACTAATTCTTTGAGTTTCATATGCTTCAACCCCTCAATCCTGCATCATCACAAGCCATGAAAAAACACAGCACCCATAAATACACTTTTGGTACTCTTTTCTCGATTTCTTGATTTCCAAGTACATAATCAAAGTCATACGGGCTTCTTGTTACTATTTTTTCTACGAAATAGTCGTATGAACACATGTACAGATAAGAGAGTAAATCTTCAACCTCTATGTGATAGCTAAAGTAAGCAATAGCCTCTCCCAAATCTCCGTACAGTGTAAACACACCATGCTCCTTATCCAAAATGTACCGCATTTCATTTACGGCATCGCCATTTTCCCATCGCCAATCAATTATAAATAGCCGCTCATTATTGAGGACTACTCGTGCTTTGTGATTAGCAAATTTTTCTATCGCACGTTCAACATATTCCTCGTCTTTAATCCACGTCGGATACTTCTGAAAATTCTTCTCTTTCATGCTATCACCCCGCAATAAAGTAGCGAATAACTTCTTCATCCGGCATTATTGCGAATATAGCCATACAAAAGAATGCAACAAGAACGCAAAAGACCAGCTTCGCCTTGCTCGGCTTACTCGTGATACTTTCTCCCAACGCGCAGAAGAGCGCCGCCATACCAATAAGTATTGCCATACAGCCGACTAAAACACTTAGCTTGGACAAAACATCAATCAAGTAATTCGTCAATATCATTATTTGCCACCTTCATTTTCTTCTTCCTCGTAAATTTCCCAGTCGTCCGCAAAAAGCTCGTCCCAGTCTAACTCCCCAA
>ERZ1034680.1240-NODE-1240-length-10124-cov-27.114311_pt1 | contig 10124 bp, 18 predicted proteins | sample MGYA00520639_ERZ1034680 | MGnify/ENA primary metagenome ERZ1034680 (study PRJEB33766, sample SAMN09781760) | gut metagenome | biome: gut microbiome | host: Homo sapiens | place: Madagascar | study: EMG produced TPA metagenomics assembly of the PRJNA485056 data...
TTCGAGCAGACGAGCAAGAGAAGAGAGGGGAGAAGGTAACTGCTTGCGGAATGAGCAGCGATGAGATAGAAGACCTTTGTGAGAACTATCTGCCGTATGCTCTCAACCCTATGTTGAGCACCGAGGAGGTCAAGGATAAGCTGCATGTTTCTGATGCTACCCTTAACAGAATGGTGGCAAGGGGCGACATTCCGAACGGCGAGTGCAAGAAGCGAGGACACACGAGATATTGGAAGAAGTGGGATATTCTGCACTTCATTAAAAAGAAGAGAAAATCATAATCAATTAGCCCTACGCATCACGGATAAGCGAGTATATATGAGTATTATGGATTTTATGTCTAGGACTTTTATTATAGTAGCGATACTGGTAATCATCAACTACACGTTCATTGCTTACCTGTACCTTTCCTATAAGTATAAGACGATAGATAAGTACTTCTTAGCCTGGGTGTCGGTATCAACTATGATATTGATAATGTGGTTCGGGTTAGGATTGTATCTGTATCTACTAAATATTTCTTAGAAGTTGAGTAAGAGAGATAAGTGATTGCCTCTCTTTTTTTTAATTCCCTCGATTTCGTGGGTTTTAAAAATACAATATTTCGATGAAATTATATACAATATTCCTGCAAAAATATATATTCGTTTATATGAAGACATAAAGTTTTGCACTTTTTTGCCAAAACTATTTGGTGATTAAATATTTTGTTGTATATTTGCAGCATTAATATTTAATCACCAAATAGTTATAGTATGGCAGATAGAATTAAAGATATTATCGTTGGAGTAGTTCTTGCAATCCTTGCCTACCTCAAACCGATAGAAGGTGAGCTGTCTTCGCTTATGATCGTCTTCGCCCTCAACTTTGTTTTCGGTTATCTTAGCGGCATGATTGCAAAAGGAGAGAACTTCGAGTTAAAGAAAGCAGTTGTGTGCATCGGTCACGCTACCGTGTTCTTTGTACTCTGTGCGGCAGTATATGCCATCGGGAGATTCAAAGGACAGATGGAAGGTTCCGTTCAATGTGTTTCCTTTATCTCGTATCTAGTATTGTGGTTCTACGGATGCAATATTCTGAAGAACTTGAAACTGATATTCAAGAAGGGCACCCCTCCTTGGTATGTAGTGAGTTTCCTCTATTATCTCATGCGTTTCAAGTTTATCGAGAAGATTCCATATTTGTCGGACTATCTAAATTATGCAGAAAAGGAGGAAAAGATATGATGTTGTTAGCGATTATTATGGTGGCAGCCATCATGGCAGGCATCATTGCTTTTGGCTGCTTGATTCAAGGAAATGATTATAGCGAGGAGGAGAAGTAAACATGGCTGATTCTAGCAAACTCGTTCCGTTTATCCTCAGTTGGGAGACGGACAAATATACAAACAACAGGAAAGATAAGGGCGGTCCAACAAAATTCGGAATTACCCTTGCTACCTGGAGAAAAGTCGGGTACGACAAGAATGGCGATGGTGTTCTTAACGAGGAAGATGTAAAGCTCCTCACCAAGGACGATTTTCATCGGGTTTTTAAGCAGAATTATTGGAATGCCTGCAAAGCAGACAAAATTCAAGATCAGAGTGTAGCCAACATGTTGGTTGACTTCGCTTACAATAGTGGAGTAAGCAGGGCTATAACATATTTTCAGATTACTCTAGGAATTACGGCGGATGGCATCATTGGCAATAAGACATTGTTTGCTGTCAATAAGGCTAATGGCAAGATACTTTTTGAGAGATTCAAAAAAGTAAGAAAATGCTATCTTAAAAGTATAGCCAAAGGAACACAGAAAGACTTCCTCAAAGGATGGCTCCGCAGACTAAGTTACATCACTTATGGACACTTAAAATTGAATGAATGATGAAATGGTACGATGTTAGGTTTTGGAAATGGGTATCCTATATTTCAGCTATAGGGATTGTTCTTTTATTGCTCTACGGATGCAGAACTCCTAGAACTATCACCAAGCAGACATATATAAAGGATTGTTCGAGCGATAAAAGATTCGACTCGCTTTTCACTGCCCGCATGGCATACACCTTCGATCAGTGGCTTCATTACCAGAAGCGCGAGAGCGAAAGAAGTACGAAAGATAGCAGCTATATCAAGGATAGCACAGCGACAAGGCTCGATGCGCAAGGTAACAAAATTGGCGAAGATAGATTCCACTATGAGAGCCATGTGCGAACAGAGAAGGAGGTTCAGAAGCTACTGGACAGCCTTAGTCATTATAGGTCACTAAAGGATAGCGTTGCTATTTATCGTCATAGACTTGATTCGCTATCGAATATCAAGATTTCAAGCGACAGTGCTACAAAGGTGATTGAAAAGCCACTTACGGCGGCTCAGAAGATTTATATTGAGATAGGGCAGGCATTCTGCTTTTGTTTAGTTATCATTGTAATATACCTATTATATTGTATGAAAAGAAAAGGTTCTTAGTTAGAAAGTTTTTAGTTAGTAAGTTTTTTAGGTTAGGTACTTGATTGTATTCGGATAACTAGGGCGACTACTCGTGATGAGAGGTCGCCCTTTTTGTTTGCAAAGTAAATTCTTGCGTTCTAAGAGGATAAAAAATGAGTCTACCTACTATCACCATAAGCTGCTGATTTATAACCACTAGCAGAAACTATGATAGAGTTATAGCTTATTTCCATACTATTTCTTAACTTTGCACACGTAACGTTACAAAAAGTGTTAGTTAAATATTAAGGTTAAATTAAAAATTCGGGATATGGAAAGTAAAACTTACGTGTTCAATCCAGAGAGCGGCACAAGCGGCACAGGCTCTAATGGAATCTTGGCTATGCTTCCTGCACTCATGCAGAGACAGGGTGTTGACCCAGGTCTTATTGCACTCTTGAACAACCGTGGAAACGGAAATGGTTGGGGTGAAGACATCTTTGCAATCCTTTTGTTGTTCATCCTTATGGGCAATAATGGTATGGGACTCTTCGGAGGTAATCGCTGCATGGGTTCTAATGGACAGGGTGGCGTTATGCCAATGCTTAACAATGATGCCAATACTGCCGTTATCATGCAGGCAGTTCAGCGCAATGGCTTTGATGTTCAGAGCTTGGCTACAGCCCTCAACACATCAAGTGATGCAGTCATGGCTGCAATCAATGGCTTAGGTCAGCAGATTTGCAACCTCGGCAATCAGATGGGCATGAATGCTAATCAGATTTTGACAGCTATCATGCAGGGCAATAATGCCATCGCTACCCAGTTGGCAGAATGCTGCTGCAAGACCAATAATGCCATAACTGCAATGGACGGCAACATCAAGTTGTCTATCTGTCAGCAGACTCACGCCATCAATGACACGGCAAACGCCAATGCTTTGATGCTCCGTGACAAGGCAGATGCTAACAATCAGTCTGTCTTGGCTAAGTTGGATCAGATGCAGACACAAGCAATGCAGGATAAGCTCGATGCTTTGAGAGAGAAGAACAGTGCCCTGCTTGCTCAGATTTCCAACGAGCATCAGACACAGGCTTTGCAGGCTTATCAGGCGCAGGTTATCACACCAGTAAATGCAGCTTTGGCTGCGCTGCAGGCAGAGGTGGCTGGCATCAAGTGCAAGTTGCCTAATACCATCAGTGTTCAGTACCCTCAGTACGGAGTATTCAACAAGGACGTTTATACTGCTGCCGCCATGGGAGCTTATGCAGGTGATGTAGCGGCTTCTCGTTCAACTGTAGGATGCGGTTGTTAGGAAAGGAGGTAACTATGTTCCCTTTATATCCATTCAATCCATTTATTCCAATCGGTCAGAGAAACCAAATCAAACTTATTGATGTAGGCGGTATCTATGAGCTGAAGACAAATGCCCAGCAAGTCACAGACGCTAGTGTTGATTATGGTATCAATCCTTGCTACTACAATGCTTTGCCTTGCGAGTGCATCGTGCTCTTGAAGATACATCAAGGAGTTGCCGCGGCAAGTGCGACACTTCCTGTCACAATCGTAACCCCTAATAGTGGTTCTACTACAGTTAACGGAACTGCCAACACCAGCGGAACAGCTTCCGGCACAACAAAGGTGCCAGTTGTAGATCATGCTGGTAAGTCAGTGACGGGAGCAAGTGTTTCTGGAACTACGGAGGCTTTGGCATACATCAACAAGAAGAGCGGTATTATCCGACTGCTTGGGTTTCAGCAGCCTACAGGCGGCTAACAGAGTATTAACTATGGGACAGATTGCAAAGTCTGTCCCACTAAAAGAGAAAGAAAATGTTTCAAGGACTAAGACAGTCTTCTCTCTTCTACATCTTAGACAAGGGAGGAGAAAAGCCGACTCTAAGAATCGGTCAAGTAATATCGGTCAGCAATCCTCAGCAGAAATATCCTAGCTACGTGCCAGGACAGACTCCGACATTGGAGACGACCGTTGATGTTAAGGTACAAGTAGAAGACCAGCAGGTCAATTTCGAAAAGCTGCCATCTACGGCACAGATAGTGAACTTCGGCAATGAAGGTGTTGTCGTCAGTGACAGCAGAGAAGCTATGTGCGCCGAGATTGATGCCATGCTGCGACATTCCAAGGGAGTCGTGGAAAGTGTAGATTACCACAATGGAGTCATAAGCTCCTGCGAGGAAATGCTCACTAGAATCAACCCGCAGATTGCCAAGGAGAAGCAGCAGGAGCAGGACATCAATAACCTCAAATCAGAGGTTAGCGGCATGAAGGGAACGCTATCCAATATTGAATCCATGCTGTCTAAGGCTTTGAGCGGTAACAATTTTAAAAAGTAATTGCTATGGGATATATGGTAGAAATTACGGAAAACAAGTTCGATGAGCTTGTTGACAACTGCGAGGAAATGGTTCGAGCAGGTGGCAAGGTTATGAAGTGCCTGGATAGTTTGAAGCGCGAGCGTATGGGAAATCGTATGCCAATGCCAGACTATCGTGACAAGTGGGACGATGAAGATTGGCGCGACGAAGACCGCTATGGAGAGCGACGCTACTATGGTCGCCGTGGCGGCGGACGTTACTAATGTTTAATTCGGTGGTGGGGATTTCTCCCTGCCACCCTTAATAGAAAAAACTATGGGAAAATGTAGAATGCCTTTGGATGCTTACGATATGAAGCCAGAAGGAATGATAGCATATCTGAGATATAACGGCTGGCACTTCAACAAGAAAGCTTGCGAGTGGGCAGTTGCTCAGATGAGAAAATACAACCCAGTCACCAAAAAGGATGAGGAGGTTGAATACATGGATAAGGATAAGGTTGAGTCCATCCTTACCAAGCAGGGAGTGACGCTTGAAAATAATGTAGGCTATGATCATGTCTATGTGGCAAACATGGTTAAGGCTGATTTCTATAAGTCTTCCATCGAGGACGAAGCTCACATGGCTTTGTTCGTGAAAGACATGGTTGATGATACCGACCAGAAGGATGGCTTCATCTTTAACAGATTCTATGCCGACTGCAACCATAATGGTGTCGGCATTCCATGGGATGATATTTTATGATAAGTCAAGAGATATATCTAGAGAAGTATGATTGGAGGATTCTTGTGTTCTACGGTTTGAAAGCAGCAGATACCGATGAGGTATGCAACTCCCTTGTGCAGATAGGCTGCACAGAAAAGGCGGTCGAAAGCGCAAGGGAGCATTGCTTGCGTGGAATGCCTAACACAGGTCTCACCTACTCCAACCTTGCAGGTAGGAAGAGCGTGGTTGCTGTCAGTAGGACCACAACGGAATATGAGTTTGTGAATACTGTCACACACGAAATGTTCCATGTTGTTACTCATATCTGCGAATCACTAGGTATAGACTTGAAAGACGAAGAGCCTTGCTACATGATGGGATGGCTCTGCCAGGCAGTTAGTAGGATATTCATTTAAAACTTAAAAATATGACGGACATTAAATTAATGGTGGATGCTGCAAGGCAGCTAAACCAGACTTGGAAAATGACTAGTAACGGTTTGGAGACGGATAATAATCCAAACGATGTGTATAATGCTTTGTGCGAAGTGGACGAAGCCGTCACCAATCTGATAGACAAGATTGGTGAAGCTACAAAAATCATTACACTAAGCAGTATATATAAAAACGCTTAACTTCTTGATACTCAACGAGTTAAATTTAGTATTTTTAACTAAAATAAAGTGTGGTATATTTGCATATATCACATTTTTTTTGTACCTTTGCATATAGAAAGAGTGGTTATTTTGACTAACCACAGATTATGTTGAACCAATTAAAATCTTAAAAAGATGGAAGAAATTAAGGAAATAAAAAAGAATTATGAAATGGGATTCATTTCTGCACAAGTATTTCTTTATGAATACACAGATGTTCTTGCTGAACTGGGAGCGCAAGGCGAATTGACAGATGCAATGAATACAGTATTAGCTCCGCTTGCAGATTTCATAGTGAAGGACATCTTGAATGCCAAAGATGACGAGAAGAAACAGATTAAGGACTTCTTCAATTTTAAGTAGCCATGTGTACTATTCTTTTAATAAACGGATTGTTTTTTCTACTTATCGTAGCGATAGTAGATTTAGCAATGAAACATTAACAAAGTAAGCCCTCGACAACACGGTTAAGTCACTTATATGAAGGCAATTAAAGTAGCAGTATTTTTTGAAATGATGAAAAGACTTATGATTCAGTACTCATTTGATGAGTTGCAGGGTACTACTTTCAGAAGTCATTTCGGTGCAGTTGGCCTTGGTGATACGCAGGAAAGAAACGGCTTCTTCCTGGCAGCCTATATCGCAGACAACTCAGTATTACAGGATAGTTTTATGGAGGGAGTAAGAACATACCTTGATGATGCAGTTGTATATAAGTACGATTCTCCTTATCAAGAGAAGGATGTTCCGGAGAAAGAATTAATGTACATAATTGAGATTAAAAATGAAGACTAGCAGTTTATATGTTACCCGCGACGATGAAATGTATGACACAAAGAGCGGGTTTGAGACTTACGAGGAGGCCAATGCCTATCGTGAGGAGTGTCAGAGAAGTTGGATCAATCATGCCGACTATGTTTTTCTTATAACAAGAGACTCTGCCGGGAATTTTGTCAAAGAGACAAACTTGACAAAAGCAACAAAGGAAGAGAGAATCAAGCTTCTTGAAGAAGCAGGTATTCCATTGAAATAATTTGTAACCAATTAAAATATTAAAGATTATGACAACAGCAACAATTTTGAGTAAGGCTGCCGAGGATATGGTAGCAGTTCCTTCTTCAGTTAATGAAGACAAGTTCTTTGATTTCGAGAAAGCCAAGACTCAGGCTATCACTCTCGAACAGTTGAGTCGCACACACCGTGAGGATGATGTTTACGGAAATCCACTTCGTGGCATCTATCACTTTGACCTTTTCAATAAGGTCATTGATGAGTGTACAGAACTCGGCTACAATGTGGAGGTTTACGATATGTTTGCCGCACAGAACAGAGACCGTCAGTCGCCTGGAGTGGTTCGCCTCCCACAAGTGGAGGCGGTCAAAGGTCAGCATGCGGTAGAAGCTCATATCCTCCGCCGAGTTTATGCCAATATCCGTATCACAGATTTTGATAATGATGAGACTACAACTAATGTAGCTGTAGCCTTCCATCAGAAGGGCATTCAGATTGGATTCGGTCCGAATGTGATGATATGCCACAATCAGTGTATGCTATCGCCGGAATTGTATATGTCCAGCTATTCGGAGAAGGGCAAGAAGGGTTCCGGTATGGATGTGGCTGCAATGCTTGACACCTTGAAGTCGTGGCTTGTCGATGCTCGTCACATTATTGAGACTGATCGTGAGCGTATTGCCAAGATGAAGGAGACACGTATTACTGCAGAACAGATGTTCTTGCTCATAGGCCTTATGACCGCAACACGAGTAAAGGCAGACACATCTCGAAAGTCTATTCGTGAGAATATCACCTATCCACTCAATCAGTCACAGATTACACTCTTCACAGAGGATATGCTGGAGGCCTATCACGATAAGGAGTTTGTAACTGCCTGGGATATGTATAATTCTGCTACCAACTTGTATAAGGCTAACAGAATGGACATTCCTGCCCTTTTGCCACAGAACAGGGCAATGGTGAACTTCATGAGAGACAATGGTCTGATTATCTAAGAGCGCCTATGAAATACAGAATCATCTTCTATACCTTTGAATATGAAGGCGTAAATGCTTGTCTAGACAAATCTGTGCCGATGTCACGTTACGCTTGCCGCAAATACTTGCGAGAAAATGGATGGAATTATAGCAATGGAAGATGGAGACATTCGCTAGGTTCATTTGCAGCTATAGTCAAAATGTAAATATCGTACAAAGAGCTGCTCCTAATAATTTATCGGAGCAGCTCATAAAGTACGTAATCCAATACTTTTCTATTTGCAGCGTCTATATTGGCAACACTCTTGTCAATATAGATAGCTGTTGTCCTGTTACCATGGGAATGTCCCAATGCTTCGGCAATTATTTCTTCGGGTATTCCTATGGAGAAGGCTATTGTTGCCCACGTATGTCTAGCCCAATACAGAGAGATTTGAGTAAACAGAGGATTATGTTTCGTATGATATTCCTTCTGAAAATCGTGAGCTTTCTTTTTCTCGTTCTTTTCTTTAGTGACAGGTCCTATTGCCTTAAGCCCCTTGTTTGCCTTGCACACAAATTGCTTGTAATTTCTCATGTTCTCCGAGAAATTGACTAGCTTTGTCTTTCCTCTATACCTATTTATTATCTGTATGGCTTCCGGTTCCAGTCTGATGCTATACAGTCTTCCCGTCTTCTTTCGTCTATACAGTAATCTTCCATCTACAACATTCTCGTCCGTACAATTAAGAATATCGGCAGGGTTTATCCCGATCAAGAAGAATGTAAGCTTGAAATAATCCAGGTACTTCTGCTGCCATGGCTGTACATTATAATTAAATAAGGTACGTAGCTCATCTACAGAAAGAGAGCGTTTTTCTGTCTGCTCCGGATTTATATCAAAAGTTCTCATTGGATAATGGCTAGTTATCTCGTTATCGATGGCATCGTTGAAAACGGCACGTATGTTTCTGAAATGTATGTTTCTTGAGTTCTTCTTTAATCCTTGTTTTACCAACTCGGCATCCAACCTTTTCAGCCAATCCTTTGAGATATCTTCAAAAGCGTAGGTATCTACCTTGCTATCGAAATCGCGCATCTTCTTCAAAGTGGTTGCATATATTTCCCTGGTTCTTTGCGCTGAGCGGCTATTCATATATTCTATATACCTATTTATAAATAAGTCTTTCTTCTTAACATCAGGGTCTAGATAGGCCACAACCTTATTCTTTATCTGTGTTGAAGTCTGTTTGGTAAGCTCTCCCTTCATCTGCAGTTCCAATATGGCATTATCTATCTCGACCAGTTTGTTCTTGACAAATAACTCCAACCGTTGCTTGTTTGGTGCATCGACTATTCTTTGCTTCTTAGCATCCCATTGTTCTTTTTTCAGTTTGACGCCAAGAGGAATGTAAGCTGCCTGCCTTTTCTTGGTTATGGCAACTTTTAGCGGTGCAGGCTCTCCGTCCTTGACCGCTCTCGTATCTAAGTATAGTTTCGTTGTTATCATTTGCAAGCTATTTGCAAGCAGAATTGTGCAAAAATGTGCAAGAATGTGCAGGAATGTGCAGGATTCTACTTAGTTGGATAAAATACGATGTTTTGGAAATACTTAATTTTCAGTGTTTTCTGCGGAAAGAGGGGGATTCGAACCCCCGATTCCCTTTAGGGGAATACACGCTTTCCAGGCGTGCCTCTTCAGCCACTCGAGCACCTTTCCGTGTTTCGGATTGCAAAATTATCACTTTTAATTCAAAATGCCACATATTTGCTGTATTTTTATATATCTTTAACCAAAAGGAAAAAACATGGTGATTCCTGAAGAAAAACTAGTCAACAAAAAATATGACTAAGTTTTAACTAGTCAACTGGTTTTATAAATAAGTATTAACCGAGTCAACTCGTCTTATAAGTAATTGAAGTTTCGCAAGTGGTTCAAGTACGGGCTGAAGGCCCAAAAGCTCCAGAAGCAGCACGCCCTGAAAGGGCAGAAGCTCCAAGCCCAGGGCATCGCCCTGGGTATAATAGCAATCAACAAGGCGCCCTGTAAGGG
>ERZ1034680.1245-NODE-1245-length-10104-cov-8.310081_pt1 | contig 10104 bp, 3 predicted proteins | sample MGYA00520639_ERZ1034680 | MGnify/ENA primary metagenome ERZ1034680 (study PRJEB33766, sample SAMN09781760) | gut metagenome | biome: gut microbiome | host: Homo sapiens | place: Madagascar | study: EMG produced TPA metagenomics assembly of the PRJNA485056 data...
GAAAACGGCCGAGTTCAAAGGCTTGGGCGCATCCGACAAAAAAACGTATGTTGATTTACGTCAGAATTTAAGAAAAGAAACGTCCGGCGGTACAAGTCCTTTCAACTTGTCGGCATGGAACAATATTGCACAGCAAGTAACGACATACCAAAACAGCGTGAAGAAGCTAAAAGACGCAAGCGAAGCACACACGCAAGCGTTAAAGAATTTGGAAAATGCCGAACAAGAAATGAAGAAGGCTACGACAGACAAGGCAAGACAAATTGCACAAGTTAAGGTAATCGTCGGCAGAAAAGCCGTGGAAATGACGGGCGAAACACAGCAAAAAGCGCAAGAAGATGTGGGGCAAGCTCAAAACGATTTAGCAGACAGCACAAACAAAGCCGCCGAAGGTATGCAAAATTTCCAAACCGTTTTAGGCAATCTAACAAGCGGCTCATTATCTGGATTTGCTAATGGCGTAGCAGCATTAATAAATTCACTTACAGGCGGAACCAAAAATGTCGGCAACGCATTGCAAGAACTTGGCGGCAAAATAGGCGGCTTAATAGGCGCAATTTTACAAATAATGGATGCCTTGGGCGATACGCCTGTACAATTTATTGACAACTTGCTTTCTAAGATAGCAACGGTAATAGAAGCTGTTATTTCTAATATTCCGCAAATACAATTATCAGTTTTAAAGGGTGTTGGAAATATTGTCGGAAGTGTTATTAAAGGCTTAGGCAATGTCTTTAGCGGTGGTGCATTGTTTGGTGGCAACCAAAAGAAGATGGAAGCCGAAATTGCAAAGCTATCAGAAGCAAACGAAACACTCGCTAAAAGTATCGAGGGGCTAAAAGACGCAATTACGGATGATGATGCAACAAAAAAACAATCACGTGAAGCGTATCAGAAAGCAATCGCAGCACAAAAGGAATACAACGAGAATCAAAGGCAAGCAATTAAGGACCGGGCAAAAGAGTATTCGAACAGCGGACACGGTTTTTTAGGTCTTGGCGGAAAAGGCTCATTTAATGCTTACGCAAATGACAACAAAAGCGCATGGCTTGGAGCTTTTAATCAAGCATTACGAGAAAATGGTATAGATAAAACGCTTACGAGCGCACAGGATGTATGGAAATTGTCGCCCGAGGAAATGAAAGTGTTGCAAGACTTTTCACCGAAAGCGTGGGCTGCGTTTTTTAATAGTGGTGGACAGGCTAATCCAAAAAGCCTTGTGGAAGAATATATTTCACAGGCTGGTGCACTTGACAGCCTTACGGATGCGCTTAACGAAAAACTAACAGGTTACACGTGGGACGGCTTTAGAGATAGTTATGCTTCCTTGTTGAAGGATTTAGAAAGCGAAACGGCAGATTTTGGAGATTTTATCAACAAGACAATTTCCAATGCTATAATAGAATCCCTTATAACTTCGCCAGAGGTGCAAGCACGTATAAAGAAAATATATAAAATGATAGCAGATGCAACGGACGAAAACAGCGATAAAGGAGAAGATATTTCAAAAGATGAAGCGGACGCAATCAGAAGGGAAAACGAAAGCCTTGCAAATGATTTGTTAAAGGCACGTCAAGAATTAGAGGACCTGGGTTTGATAAAGCCATCTCAATCGGAACAAAGTGCTACAAGTAAAGCAATAGAAGCTATCACAGCAGACCAAGCAAGCACATTAATTGGAATTGGTTACGCTATGCAAATTGCATTGGAGCAAGGAAACAATACACGAAATCAAATAAGTGTTGATGTTAGTGTAATGAGAAATTACGCAGAAACAACAGCTTTAAATGTATCAGAAATGCGTGACATACAATATGAGGGTTTAGGACAACTACAGCAAATAGTTAAAAATACGGCACCTATCATATTGATACGTGAAGATATAGCAAATATGTACAAATTAATGAAAGACAGATATTAATATGAAAAATCAAGCATTTATAAAATTAATCAACGAAACTGACAAAGATTATGTTGATATCGACACATTTGGAGTAACATTGACAAGAGGATGGAGGGAAGCTTTGCTTACCCCTCCTCCTGTGAAATCATACATAAGCAATGACAGTAGACTTTCTCATGGCGTGGCGGTTGTCGCATCTGCAAAGTTTTGTAAAATAGATAAGCGTGAAATCAATTTGTCATTCTTCCTTGAAGGAGAATCTGAAGCTGATTATTTAGAAAAGTATGAGCGTTTCCTAAATAAAATAGCTTACAGCGGTGAATTTTGTTTAAAAGTACCTTGCTTAAAACGTATATTTAAACTTGTTTATACGCAATGTTCAAGGTATGGTGATTATGGGCTTAAAAAAAGTAACTTTACATTGAAATTAACAGAGAACAACTCTAAAGACAGAGAAAAGATATGATAAATATATATAACATTGACGGTAGCATACTAATGCAAGTCCCTGTAACAAAAGAAGCTAAACGAGAGGAAGAAATGTCGAAATCAGATTACATTTCTCTCTCGTTTAATTCCGACATTAAGGTTACGCTGCCCGCAGGTTCGTATATAGTACATACCTATTATATCGATTCTGTTCGCAAGGTAACGAGACGTTTTTTGTTGCTTGACCCCTATGAGCCAGAGCAAGCTGACGAGATGTCATGGAAATATGCGCCCGAGTTCCAACACCCCAAAATGATATTAGGAAAGGTACCATTCTATATCAATACAAAAAACTCACAAAACGAGACTATAAAGCAAACAAACTGGAGCTTCGTAGGTACACCCGATGCAATAATGACATATATATGTGATTTCCTTAACAAGGATTTGCAATTTGGGAGTTGTGGTTGGAAGCCAGTTTTAACAGGCAAATTAAAAAACTCGCTAAATGTATCTTTTTCTGATAATGATGTTTTGTCTTTACTTTCTGCCGTTGCAAATGCGGCAGGAGATAAATGTGAATGGCATATAGATTACGACAACGAAGTAATATACCTTGGAAATGTTGTTATCGGAGATAGTGGATATAAATTGGAGGTTGGAGAGAATGTTGGTGTCTCGTCTGTGTCTGCAAGCAAGGAAGAATTTTATAATTCATTTACCGTCTTCGGCGGCTCTCGCAACATAACACAGACAAACAACAAAGGCGAAAACATATCTTCTGGTGACATTAGACTACAGCTCCCTGTACGTAACGGAAATATTCATCTTAACAATAAAGATGTAGCATATACAATAGACAAGTTTTCTGTTATCGACATTCGACAGAACAAACAATCAGAGCCGTTGCTGACAAAGGTTCTTAACTTTTCGGATATATACCCATCTTTAAACACTTACGTATATCGTGTCCGTGGACGAGAAAAATATGTCATAGATAGTGAAACCAACAAAAAAGTACCTTTAATTACCAATCCCGACGGAAGTGTTGCATCCTACAAAACCTTTACTGTATGGTATATGCAGTTAGCGTATTGTACCACAAAAGAAGAAAAGGATAAGAAGCTTGTCAATACAACAGTTGACGAGGGTGTTAAACATTATTGGTATGCCTTTGAACTTAGTGACAATTTGCTTGTTAATGGAAAAAAACCATCTTGCTCCTTTGAACCTAACTTTGAGAAAGGCGCATTGTCTTCTCCATTGTGTGGAAGAGGAACTAATGGGGAATACGTGGGTTTTCAATTACATTATCACAAAAATAAAGAAACAGTACATGATTCTGATGATGTAAGTTCGTCTAACTTTGTAATATACGCTGGCGATTATGAAATAATATATCAAGAGGAAAGCAACTTAATTATACCGACAAATTTAAACGAAGGTCTTGTGCCTAAAGGAGAAAACCTCCCATCTTTAAGGTGTAATATTGTTGTTTTGTATAACATTGCAATGTCGAACAAATACCAAGAAGAAGCGCAAGAAAAACTCTTAGACAAAACAATTGATGAAATAAAACGCCTGTCTTCGGATTTAAATAACTACACTTGCAAGTCCTATCCACAGGTATTTGAAGAAAAAAATCCAAGATTACAGATAGGTCAGCGTGTTATATATAATGACGGACAAGGTTATGAGCTTGAAACACGTGTTCTTAAATTGTCAACGAATATTGATTATGATATAATTCAAGAGATAACAGTCGGCAATCAAACGTTAAAAGGCACTATAACACAATTAAAAGAAGATGTGCAATCCATAATCTCTAATGGTAACAGCAGTGGCTCTCAAGGAGGTTATACTGTTTCGCAGATTAACAGACTTATCGCTCAATACGGAATCCGATATTTCTTGTCAAAAACAGACGAGGACACGGCGCAGAAGGCGATAACCTTTATGGAAGGCTTGAAGCTGGGCAAGGACGGGAAGAAGGGGATTACTGGCGAGGGCAATGCCGTGCTTGGCGACGTGGTTGTGGACAGGGCGCATGACCCTCACTCTACCGAGGCGGACCGAACCATTATCGGTGCGCAGGGTTTCGACCTGTACATGGGTGCGGACGGCAAGAGTCACCTGTACATTGACTATCTTACGACTCGTGTGAAGATGTTTGCGGCAGGTGCTGAGATACGCAAGGTGAGCTATTCGGGTGGCACGACTATCTTTAGCAATGCTGGCTCTACTATCGTGAAGGTGGCTTATGTGATGGACGCGAATGGTGAGAAGGTGATTGCGTACAAGTGCTACGCTGCCGCCGATGATGGCACGACGAGGACGATGAACTGGTGGCGACCGGGCATGATGGCGATGTGTCAGACATTTAACGTGAAGGCGCAGACGGAGGGCGAGCTTGCTAACCGCTACTACTGGCGACTGGTGGTGGCTGTGGGTCAAGAGACGCTTGAGGACGGAAGGCTGTACGACTATGTGGTGTTGAGCAACGTGGAGCGGTTCAACGGCAGGGAAAAAGTGGTGCCGAGCTATGGCTTGAAGCTGCTTGCCGACGGTACGGGCAAGGTGCTGACCTTTGGCGGTGCTGCCGTGGCTGTGGCTGCTGCGAGAGGGCTGACGAGCTTCGGGGCGGTGCTTGAGCAGGACGGTGTGAAGAAGGACGACTATGACTTTTCGGTTAGCGGACGTAACTATGCTGGCTATGAGCCTACCGAGGATTGGGACGAGCCTGATGCGCCTATGGCTGGTGACGTGATTGTGCAAGTGGGCGACCAGGTGAAGTGGTTGTCGAGGGGCAACGCTATTAAGTTGTCGACGTCTACGGAGGACGACGCTTCGGGCACGGCTCCTGCCATTGCGATGTATCACGGCATTGGCAACTATGCGGACGAGAAAGGAAAGGAGGATTTGAGCACGATTTGGAAGTGGAGAGACCTGACGTTCCTTGCGTCGCCGGCTATGACGTATGTAAACTCAAAATACTTCAAGATTTTCACTAATGGTAACATTGGGGAAGCCTATGACGTGTCGGATAGGTTTTCGAGTATTGAGGGGACAGTGAAAGGCATCAAGAGCACTGTGGCGGAGACTAAAAAGAAGGTTGGCGAGGTGGAGACAAACCTAACGACATTCAAGCAGACGTCGAAGGATTTTAGCTTGAAGGTTGGGCAGCGCAGCGAGGGCAGATTCAACCTGCTTACGGGTACTGCATTTAAGCGCAAGGAGGCATCGTGGACTGGCAACGACACGTATGAGCCTTGGATTACGACCGTATATCAGTATGACGGCATTAACGCTGTGGTGATAGAAGGAGCGACGGGAAAGAACAGAGGTATTGACTTCTTGCGTGTGAAAGTTGGCAGAAACCGTAAACATACGGTAAGCGCAATGTTGGCGTGTGACGGGGATGTGGCTTATCGTGACTTTGGCGTGTATATCGTGCAGAAGGACGCACAGATGAACGACATAGGCAACAATCTTAGCATATACTGCGAGGTGGCGAAGAAAATGAGTACGGGGTGGAACCTTATGACCGAGACCTTTGAGCTTGACGCAAGGACGGTGTATGCTGATTGTGTCTTTATCTACTCGGGTGCGCACACCGCACGCATTGCCTTGCCTATGCTGACAGAGGGCAGCGAGTATTTGGGATGGTCGCTGTCGGAGGAGGACTGCAACTATCGTGGCGGCAACTTGCTTGCGAGGGCTGACACTTTGACAAGCGGCGACGGGCTGACGGTAAACAGCAGTTTTACCAAGCTCTTGAGCGAGGGCGATGCGGACAGATACGGCAGCTATGCTACGCTGTGCACGGACATAAGAAGCGGTGCTGTCGGCAGGATTGACACCGTGACATGGGACCTCTCGGGCAAGGGTGTGATAAAGCAGGGACAGGACTATATGCTGTCGTTTATGGCTAAGGGTGACAGCGATGCGGATGCCTATGCGCATATAGCCGCTTTTTTGCACAATGACGGCACTCCTGATGTGGCGGTGGAGATATGCGGACACGTGATAAACACCTCAACTCCCGACGGCGAGGCACTTATGAGTGTTTCGGGCAAATGGCAGAAGTACTACGTTCATTGGCGTGTAATAGGCGACTCGCTGCCACAGGCTGTTGTGTTGCGCACGTTTACCGGCAGCAGGCTGTTTGTGTCGCAACTAAAGCTCGAGGTGGGTGCCACGGCTACGGAATGGACTGCCGAGAGCAGCGACTATGTGGAAGACAGAAGCATGTTGGCTTCCTTGCTTGAAGTTGGCATCGACATCAACAGCAAGGAGATAACGATGACGGCGGAAAGGACGAAGTTCAGGACGAGGACGGGAAAGGAGGTTGCGGTGTTTGACGGCAACGGACTGAACGCAGACCTTATAAACGTGAAGCATCTTTGGGCTGAGAGCGAGGACGGCACGAAGAAGGTGGGACATTTTGGCAACTACGAGACTGCCGAGTGTAAGGTGGGCAGCGAGTATGCTCCGCTGTTTGTGGGTAGCTCGACGGCTGCGGAAGCTCCGTTCTATGTGACGAGCACTGGAAAGATTTCCGCCATGGCTGGCAATATAGGCAGTTTCGCTATCCAAGGCGGCAAGCTGCATGAGGAGGACAACGAGGGTAGCACCACGATGGATTTAGGCAGCTACAACCTCGATTTTATGGATAACAGCGAGGATGGAAATCCTCGTACCAACAGATTCTCCTTGACTATGGGAAATGTGGCTATGATTGATACTTTTGGTGCTGTTGTTTCGGGCGGTATAACGCTCAACAAGTTTAGGGACTTTGATACAACATCCACAAATCTTTATGACCCGCAGGTTAATATTGGATTAAAAGTGAGTGTTCAAGGTGATGTGAGTCAAACCATAAGGGAATCGTATCAAACTCTTTCGAGTGGCTACTTAAACGGCAACCATGCGCTGTTTATCTCCAAGGGCGACATTGCAGGTATGCGCCCTGTGCTGACGGTGGCTACCACCCACAGAGCATTGAGCAAGATGGAGTGTGTGGTGGTGTGCCGTGCCGGGGTGACGCTGACGCTACCTAAAGACCCGGAGATTGGGCAGTACTACAAGATAATAAAGGCTTCAAGTAGTACGGTGACTATGGCTATTGACACGGATGGTGGCGATACAAAGAAGATAACGTACTGGTACAATGCTGTTTATTCAGGCGGAGCAAGTTTGCGCTCAAAGACTGCTGATAAATGTCCGTTGGACAGATACGTGCAAGACGCAGAGTTATTCTTTGACGGCACGGAGTGGCAGTGTAGGCAGCATGGATATGTGCAAGGGTAAAATGAGCAAAAAGTAACAATTCAAATTTTAATGATATGGCAAACAACGAGCAAGTAATCAAGGTTGTTCTGACTCCTGCAGGGTCGGAATGGTCGGCAGAGAGGGAGTATGAGAGGCTTGACTACATTAGCGACGGCAAGGCAGTGTGGGTGAGCGTTAAGGTGGACGCTGCGACGGGCAAGAACGTGGGGCATCCGCTTACGGACACGGCGTGGTGGAACAAGTGCATCGACCTTAGCGAGGCGGAGAGCCTTGCTGGCGAGGCGACGGCTGCGGCTAATGCTGCTGCGACTACCGCCAACAATGCGGCTCAAGCGGCAATGGATGCCAAGACGGCGGCAGAGGAGGCTGTCTCCGAGGCTAACAAGGCTACGGAGGCTGCCAACGCCGCTACATCGGCGGCACAGGCTTCCACCACAGCGGCTAACGACGCTACCGCTGCCGCCGAGAAGGTGAACGCTGTGATAAGTGACGACAATGTTCTGAAGGTGACAGATAGAAATGGAGTCGTTAAATCGCTGGAACTCGTGTCACAGGTTAAGGCAGAGGAGATGGCAAAGCAGGTGGAGCAGAACACGGCGGAGATAGCGGAACTGAAGGAGAACGTGAAGGACTACTATGTAGCCGAGAATGACGAGGTGACGGGCGACCCTAAGTTTAAAAACGGCAAGGGCAATAAGGATGTGTTGGGCGACTGGCACCCGTTCCTTATCGACCATACCGACAATGCGGGCGAGGCTACACATCCCGTGGGGCAGTTGATGGACAACAATCACTTCCGTTTTGTGACGGGTGCGTTTGCTCCTACCGTGGGTATCACGGAGGAAATGCGTGCTGCGTGTGATGTACAACTCTATACTGATGCGGAGCATACACAGATGCTGACATTGAAGAACGGCGTGGTTGTAACGGACAAGACAGGTGCGCATCCGTATGACGCTGCCGAGGTGTACAACTCACTCGGCTTGGTGGACTTGTACGACGGTGAGGGTAACAAGGTGCGCCAGTTACTGCCTTGGGAGACCACCGAGACGAAGTATTCGGTGATGATTGGCCGCTACGACACTATCTATCCTGTAGACCGCCAGGAGGGCGAGAGCGGCAAGGTGCTGTCGGGAGTGTTCAAGCGTCCGATGAAGTATGACGGCATCAACACGGGCAAATATCCGTTGCTTGGTACGGCACTGGCGCCATGCCCTGTGACGACAGTGGGCGACAAGACACGCAACTTCTTTTTTGCGTATGCGGTGGGCGACCGCAACACCATGAACGGACCGAGTGCCTACGGAGAGGAAATGTGCGCTATATACGTGAACGACGGCAGAACATACCCTCGAACAAATGACGTTAGTCAAATATCAACCATGAAGTACGCTCGTGCCAACAATACAGACCCGAAAAATCCGTTGCCGTTTGCCGAGGGTGGTTATCATACTATTAACACATTTATTATGTGTATGGAGCTGCTGTACGGCACAAAGTATTTGCACGACAACAGATTATTCGGCTCGGGCATATCGTCTAACGACAGCTGTAGCAATGAGGACACATGGCTGAACAATGGTGGTGTTAGAACGAGGGAGCAAGGAACTGTAGATTGGATTTACCGTTCCTATAATATGGCAACGCCATTTGGAGGCAATGCCAAGATGGAGAAGCAAAACTTCTCGTACTTCATTAACCTATACCGCCCGAAGGAGCAGTGCATGGAGAGCCAGATGGCGGCATCGTGGGCAGCGGAGTTTGGCATAGCCGAGGACACAGAATATGAGGCATACGGCGTGATGTACCACTACAAGAACATAACGGGCGTTAAGGGCTTGGCTGACGGCGTGATGAACTGCAAGGTGTACCGCAAGAAGATAGGTACTTGCAAGGGCTATAAGGATGCCGAAACATTGGCTACCTACGACCTTGAGCTTAGCCTGAGAATGAGCCTTATACAGGGCATGAACATCATTGGCGACGTCTATGCCTATTGGGGTGGCGGCTGTGAGATGGTCGGCACCTGCAAGTCGAACGCATCGAGCGTTATTGACCGAGCAAAGGTAAACTTTGTCGACATCTATCTTGAGCCAGAACAGAAGAAGTGGGCATACGAGACGGATTCAATGAGAAACAACCTCGGCACCTTCGGCTTTGAGAAGGCATACAGCAAGATTGGCACTTTCGGTCCGCCTATGGCCACAAACAGCTATGTTAAGAACCGAAAGGGTTTTACTCCATGGCCCGTGGAGACAGGAGGCAACCTCGGCAACTGGCAGTGCTACTATGGTGACATATACCCTTACTGGTCGTCTACCATTGACCAGCGTGCCCGCATAGCCGTCCGTTTGCGTGGCTTTGCGACCGCTTCGATATGTTCCGCGCGGTTTCTCGATGCGTACGACTCGGCTGCGGGTACGGGCGTGTATTATGGCGGTTCTGCCCAGTGTCGCATCGTGCAATAGGGCGCAGCCAAG
>ERZ1034680.1247-NODE-1247-length-10099-cov-12.128136_pt1 | contig 10099 bp, 11 predicted proteins | sample MGYA00520639_ERZ1034680 | MGnify/ENA primary metagenome ERZ1034680 (study PRJEB33766, sample SAMN09781760) | gut metagenome | biome: gut microbiome | host: Homo sapiens | place: Madagascar | study: EMG produced TPA metagenomics assembly of the PRJNA485056 data...
ATTTAATATATTTAATTGTACGCACTACAGCCCACTTGAAAAGTGGCTGTGTGCTATAATGGAAGCCAGAAGAACAGCAAACCCATGAAAAGACACAAAAAACAAAATTAGCGTAGGTATTTATACACAATAGCGTAGGTATTTATACACACGCACTATGCTAAAACCCGCATAAATACAAAGTTTGCGAGGGGTACAAAATACTAATACTATTTAAGACAATTAAGAGACATACACGCCCCGTTTTAACAACAGGCGTTATGTTATAATATATCCATTACAAACCTTTAAGAGTAATACCCGCTCCAGAGCTTCTTCTATTAGAGGAAGCGGGGCGAAGCGTTATTATATATTAATGCGTAAACAAACGGGTAATATAAACTATAATAAAAGGAGACATAAAATGACAGATAATAATAACGAGCTGAAGAGCTATTTACAGACTTATGTAGACAGCATAACCAAAAAGAGCAAGGGGGGCTTCTATGTTTGCCCGCTATGCTCCAGCGGAACAGGAAGAAACGGGACTGGAGCTTTTAGAGTGTATGACAATGGCTTAAGCTGGAAGTGCTTTAGCTGTGAAAAGGGCGGAGACTTCATAGACTTAATAGGAGAAGTAGAGCATATTACAGACTACGGAGAGAAGAAAAAAAGAGCTGAAGAAGTAGCGGGAATGTACCAAAACCAGCCCAAAAGTAAACAATATACACATACACACAACAGTATACACACAAAGGAAGCCACAGAGGAAGTGGACTATACGGACTTCTTCTTATCGGCACATAAACACATTAAAGAAACCAGCTACCCGCTCCAGAGGGGCTTAAGCGAAGCTGTGATAAATAAGTATAAACTGGGCTTTGTAGAAGAGTGGAGACACCCTAAAACCCCAAACGCTCCAGCAAGTCCACGCCTTATAATTCCTACAAGTAAAAGTAGCTATTTAGCCAGGGACACCCGTAGCCAAGTACCAGCGGGAAAAGAGCCTTATAAGAAAATCAAAGTAGGAAGTATACATACATTTAACATTAAAGCTCTGGCTACCGCTACAGAGCCAGTATTCATAACAGAGGGTGAAATAGACGCTTTAAGCATTATAGAAGCTGGCGGAATAGCTGTAGCCCTGGGGAGTGCTAACAGAGTGAGGGGCTTTATTGAGGACATAAAAGGAATAAATATTAACCAGCCCTTTATATTAGCTTTAGACGCTGACGCAAAGGGCGAAGAGTGGACAGAAAAGCTCGAGGAAGAGTTAGAAGCTTTAGGAATACACAGCTACAGAGCCAGCATTTACGGCAATTATAAAGACGCTAACGAAGCTTTAGTAGCAGATAGAGAGGGCTTTATATCCTTAATGGAGACAGCAAGAGACGGGGCTATTACAGCCGAAAAAGCAGTAGAAGAAGCAGAGAAAGAAGCTTACCTTAAGACCAGTACAGACCACTACTTACAAGCCTTTATAGACGGAGTAGCGGACAGCGTAAACACGCCCAGTATATCAACGGGCTTTACTAATTTGGATTGCGTTTTAGACGGGGGCTTATATGAGGGATTGTATACGATAGGAGCTATTAGCTCTCTGGGCAAAACCACACTTGTAACGCAGATAGCAGACCAGATAGCAGAAAGCGGACAGCATATATTACTATTCTCTCTGGAAATGGCAAGAAATGAGCTTATAGCGAAGAGTATAAGCAGAGAGACGCTTAAAGAGGTAATGGCTGAGAACGGAGACACAAAGAACGCAAAGACCGCCAGAGGAATTACAGCTGGCTGGAGATATACTGATTATAGCCAGACGGAGCGGGAGCTTATTAACAGCTCTGTAGAAGAGTACAGTAAATACGCTGGCAATATCTACATAGTAGAAGCTATGGGAGAAGTAGGTGTAAGGGAAATAAGGGAAGCTGTAGACCGCCATATATCCTTTACTGGCAAAACACCCGTAGTAATTATAGATTACTTACAGATATTAGCCCCGTATAATGACCGCTGGGGAGATAAACAAAATACGGATAAAGCAGTATTAGAGCTGAAAAGAATAAGCAGAGATTACAAGATACCCGTAATAGCTATAAGCTCCCTTAACCGCAGTAACTACAAGGCTGAAATAGATATGGAAGCATTTAAGGAGAGCGGAGCTATTGAGTATACCAGCGATATATTAATAGGGCTTCAGCTTAAAGGAGCAGGAAAGAAAGACTTTGACTACAAAAAAGCAAAAAATAAGCCAGTTAGAGAAGTAGAACTTGTAATACTTAAAAATAGGAACGCTTCAACGGGAAGTAAAATAGAGTTTAAGTATTATCCTATGTTTAACTTCTTTGAGGAAGTATAAGGGAGCGTATAAATGGAACTTAATTTTGACAAGCTTAACAATTTAACAGCTACCGCTCCATCTGAAGAAACGGAGAAAAAACGGGCTTATACAAGCCCCAGCAAGCCACTTTTAGAAAGTGAGCCATATACAGACACCGAAACAGATAAAAAAGGCGTACAGAGCCACACAGACAGCCACAACACACCCGCTCCAAAACAGCCACAAAAAACAGCGGAAAACGCCTTAAACAGAGACGCTTATAGCGTATATCAGCGGAATATTAGAGCCAGCTCCCAGCTCCAGACGGAAATAACAAAAGGACTGGAAGCGGGAGAAGATATATACTTACTCTTCTTAAAGGCTACCAGAGCTATAGCTAATATGACGGGCAACGAAGCTTATTATACACAGACTAAGCAGAGCTTAATAAGCATATACGGAAAAGCTCTTAAGGAACAGACACCGCTTCAGCTGGAGCTGAAGAACGCCAGAGACCGCCTTACAAAATTAGAACGGGCGGAGAGCGGAACAAATGAAGCTGACGCCAGAAAACGCATAGCTAGAGCTGTAAAAGCACATAAGAAAAAAATAGAAACGCTAGAGCAAGGCGTAAAGACTACGGAAGAGCTACCCTCATAAGCGGGGGCTTTTTTGTTGAAAAAAATGTATTGATATATGAAAATAAATGCTTGACAAATGAAAAAACAAAGCTTATAATAGAAAGTGTAAGGGATACATACACATAGTAGTATACACATAACAGTATACACATATTAAGGAGCGGGGGAGTATGAACGCTTTAACAAAAGTAGAAAATAACAATATAGTATTAAGCCAGACAGTAGGAGCGGAGCTGTTCAACCGCTTTATAGCTTATTTAGATACAGCCCCGAAGACTATAGAGACTTATACAAAGGCTTTAAGACAGCTCTTTAACTACTTCTCTTTTAATGGAATTACACAGCCTACCAGAGAGGACTTAATAGCCTTTAGAGATGAACTGAAAGCCAGCGGACACAAGCCCACTACAATACAGAATTATATTACAGCTTCTAAAATCTTCTTCAGCTGGACAGAACAAGAGGGCTTATATCCTAACATAGCTAATCACTTAAAGGGAGCGAAACTGGATAGAAACCATAAAAAAGACTACTTAACCACACGCCAAGTAAAAGAAGTGTTAGCCAGCATTGAAAGAGACACGGAGCAAGGCTTAAGAGATTATGCTATACTCTTCTTAATGATTACTGGCGGACTGCGTACTATTGAGATAGTAAGAGCTGATATAATGGACTTAAGGAACGCTGGAGACGCTGTAGTATTGTATATACAAGGCAAGGGACACGAAGAGAAGACGGAGTATATTAAGGTAACGCCAGAAGTAGAGCAAGCTATAAGAGCCTACCTTAAAGCAAGGGGCAAGGCTGACGAAGACGCTCCGCTGTTCGCTTCAACCAGTAATAATAACAAGGGACAGAGACTTACTACAAGGAGCATAAGCGGAATAGTAAAGCATAGGCTACAGCTGGCGGGATATGACAGCCCCAGACTTACAGCCCACAGCTTAAGACATACCGCTGTAACCTTATCTTTACTGGCTGGGAAAGATATAGGAGAAGTACAGCAATTTGCAAGACACGCTAACATAGCTACTACTATGATATATAACCACGCATTAGACAAAGCAAAGAACAGCTGTAGCGAAGCTATTACACAAGCTATAATAAGCTGATAGCTGTATACACATAATAATATACACATAAAAGGGACTATATGACGCCACAAGAAAAACAAGTAGCAACCAGGCGAAGAAACACGAACGCCCAGAACTGGAAAAGAATAGAGGACTATACAGCAAATACAAGCTGATAGCATAAATAAAAGGGCTACAGCTCTCCCCGCAAAAGAAGAAGCTATAGCCCACACACAGCCGAAGCTGATAGGTATATTATAACCTACCAGCTCCAGAAAATCAATAACAAAAAGGAGCTGAAAGAAAGAATGAACAACAATTTTGAAGTAAACACCACTATAGAGGAAGTTATGGCAGTAGACGGACATATTACTGTAGATATTGTGATTATGGCATTAGACTACTACAAAGCTTACTTTAAGGAAAGGGCACATGACAAATGCTTAAACGATTATTATACCCGCTTTATAACAGCTTTAACAGACATTTATATTACTGGCTATATAAGCGGAGTAAGAGCGGAACGGAAAAAGAGACAGCGAAAAAGACAGCTGTAAGCTCTACCCTTATGGGCTATACCACATTAAATAGAAGCACTTGTAGCGGGCGTTAAAGCACCCGCTTATAAGTGTTTATACACATAATAATATACACATAAAGGAGACAAAAAATGCGAAACGAAAATAAGCCCGTAAAGCTTATACCAAAGAATGAGGGACTGTTAGAAAACGCCCTTATTAAAGAAACGGAACAGCAGAGACAAGCTAATACTGATAAACAGATTAAAATAGTATTAGCTACCAGCGGAGAATACCCAGACGGGACAAAGTGGGAGCGGGAAGCTACCGAAGAGGAAAAAGCAGAGTTTAACAGCTGGCTTGTATAACAAAGAGGGGAGACGCTATGGAACAGAAGAACAAAGACCACAAGACTATAGCTGTTATTAACCAGAAAGGCGGAGTAGGTAAATCTACCACAGCCCTGGCAATAGGGCAAGGCTTACTTCTTAAAGGTTATAAAGTGCTTGTAATTGATTTAGACGCACAAGGAAGCATTAGCTACGCTATGGGAGCTGACAGCAAGGGCTACGGAACTATGGGAATATTAGAACGCCCAGAGACCGCTCCAAAGGAAATACAGCACACAGAGAACGGAGACATTATAGCAAGCTCTCCCGCTCTGGCTGGAGCTGATTTAGTATTAAGCGGAGTAGGAGCGGAGTATAAGCTTAAGGAAGCTCTGGAAAACCTTAAGAAAGAGTATAACTACATAGTAATAGATACACCGCCTACGCTTAACATATTAACTATTAACGCTCTTACAGCTTCAACGGGGGCAATTATCCCAGCACAAGCTGACATATTCAGCCTACAAGGAATAGCCCAGCTGTATAGCACTATTGAGAGCGTAAAGAAGTATACTAACAAAGACTTATCTATTATGGGTATAGTATTAACCCGCTACAATAAAAGAGCTGTTATAAGCAGAGATATTACAGCGGGACTGGAGCAGACAGCAGAAGCTATTAAGAGTAAAGTATATAAAACCACTATAAGAGAGTGTACGGCTCTTAAGGAAGCCCAGGCTATGAGGGAGAGTATATACAGCTACGCTCCAAAGAGTAACGCCACAGCAGATTATAAAGCTCTTGTAGAAGAGATAGTAAAGGAGTAGTAAAAATGGCAAAGAAAGACTTTAGAGGAACAATTAACCCCGCTGAAATGTTTATACACTCTTCAGCTCCAGAAGAAAGAGAAGTAGCACCCGCTCCAGAGGGCTACAAGGTAAACCCGCTGTATATTGAAACGAAAAGCGAAAGGCTACAGCTTCTTGTAACGCCCAGCTTAAAGAAAGCTCTTAAAGAAAAAGCCAAGAGCCAGAGCCGAAGCGTAAACGATTTAATTAACAGTATTTTAGAAGACAAAGTAAAGGGAGAGTAAGTAATGGCAGATATTAAAGTATATACTTTAGAGGAAGTATGCAATATACTAAAGGTAACGAAGAGAACAGTATACAATTACATTAAAGGCGGAAAGCTTAAAGCTGTTAAAGTAGGTAAATACTGGAGAGTAAGCGAGGAACACTTAAAGGACTTTATAGAGAGAGGGACTGGCTGTTAGCTCCAGAAAAATATAACCGCTGTAAAATAGCTCTACTTCAGCAAAGATACATTAGCGGAAGTTAAAAAGAGAGTAAAAACAGCGAAGATAATATACTGTTATATGAACATATACACATAACAGTATACACATAATTACAAGGGATTGAAAACCATATGGAAGCACAAGACAAAAAAACTGAATATATAAAGCTACGGGCAGAGGGCAGAAGCTACAGCTACATAGCTGAACAGCTCCATATAAGTAAAAGCACTTGCACAAAGTGGAACAAGGAGCTAAACGCACAAATAGCGGAGCTGAAGCAAGAACAGCTTAACGAACTTTACACTACTTATCATATGTATAAAGAAGCCCGTATTAAAACGCTGGGAGATATTCTGGAGAACATAGACACAGCTTTAGCAGAAGCGGACTTAAGCCAGATAGCTCCAGAGAAGCTGTTAGACTTCAAGCTGAAGTATACAGAAGCCCTTAAGGAAGAATACATAGGAACGGAAGCCCCGTATAAATTCAGCGAAAAGCTGAAGCCAGAAGAGATAGTAACCGCTCTGGGAGACTTACTGGAAAGAATACGGGCTGGAGAAGTAACGACAGAGCAAGCCCAGAGAGAGAGCGGAGTAATTACTAATCTGTTACGGGCTTATGATACAGTAGAGATTAAAGCGAAGCTGGAAGCTCTGGAAGCAGTAGTAGGGAGTAGAGTATAAATGGCGAAGAATATAAATAGCTTACTTAAGAAAAAGGGCTGGACTGGAGAAGAAGTGGGCAGAGCCTTAATAGCCAGCTTCTTACACGATATAAAGAACAGCGGGACAGACTATAAACCTTTGTTTACACAAGCTGAATTTAATAATATGGAAGACAGCTTAAACACAGAAACGGATTTTATAGAATACGGAGTATATAGACAGCTCTACTCTTCTTTAGTGGAGAGCTTCAACGGGGCACAAGCCTATTACCAGCAGTTTTATAATGGCTTCTATAGAAACCTTATGTATTTAACGCAAGCTCTAAACGCTGACAAGGACTTAATAAGGATTGAAAGCTACCCGCTGACTATGACAAAGAAACAATACAAAGACATAGTAGCGGAGACCAGTGGAAGACTGGGGAAGAATGAAACCAGCTATTATAGCCTTATCTTCAATATAGTAGAAACCGCCTTTAAGCTTATCAACGCTGACAGAACCAAAGAGCTACCCGCTCCAATCTTAAAGGCAATAGAAGCCACTAAAGAAGAGCTGGCGGACAATGAGAGAATACTTATTAACTACTGCGAAGATACAGAAGAGGGCTACTACGAATTACCAGACGGGCGTAGGAGTGATAAAATGCCTACGGAAAAATGGCGGGAAGCCTTAACGGAAGTATGGAACGAGGGGCACAGCTTAATAGTAGACGGAGAGCCAGCTACAACTGAAGAAACCCTTAAATACTTTAACAAGAAGCGTTTATTAATGAGCTATAAGCTCTTCTTTGAGGGAGCAGAAGACATTATAGCCGAGTTTAACGAAGCAAGCTCACACCCTATAGAAAAAAAAGACGCTCTGGAGCTTGTAGCGGAAGCTATAGAAGAGAACAAAGCAGACGCAGAGAAAATCTGGGGAAACAAGCTTACTAACTATATGAGCTTATTAACCAAAGTACAGACTTGCTGGCACTATTACACAGAGGCACCAGAGGGGCTTACAAAGTATGACGCTTTAGAGAATATGACAGACCGCTACAGCGGAGTATACAGAGACAGAGTAATAGCTTATAACGGAGAAAAGGCAGAGTATACAGAAGAGATACCAGAGGAAGAACAGCTAGAAGAGTTTATAGCAGACTACCCCGCTGTATACAAAGCTGTTACAGAGTATATTAATGGACTTATCCCAAAGGCTAAAGCCCTTAAGAAAAAAGACTATTTTAAGGACTTCATAAGCTGGGGAGAGCTGGAGAGCTTTAATGTTATAGGCTTTAGCTTTGTAAAAGAGCCAAGTATATACCAGATTGTAGACACTATGGAAGAGGGCGGAAACTACAGCTATACAGACACCAGAAGAGCGTTATACGCTGGAATAGCTATTATTACACACCCGCTCCACAGCCAGACTGACGAAAAAGGCTACTTTATAGACGCTTCTAACCATTATAATTTTATAACCGATATAGACAAAATGGCTACAGATGATTTCTATTTAACGGAAATTAAGGAGTTAAAAGAAAGCATAGCGGAGCCAGCCTTAAGCTACTTATACGCATATAACAGTGTTATTGATATAATAGGGCGGGTATATTCTATAGAGGATATGGAAGTAGCAAAGTATGACTTGACTACCTTTGAAAGCCAGATAGACGCTTATAACAACTTAATATATGAGTTTTACTTTACTGTAGCGGGAAACGAAGCAGAGAAGAAAAGAAAGCGTAAGCTTATAAAAAAATTGTTTGAGCCTTTTAACCTGGAAAGGCTGAGACCCAATAAAGAAAAGGAAGAGGAGCTGGAAAAAATGCTTAAATCTTTAGGCACGAACCGCAAAGCAAGGGAGAAGCTTAAAGATTTTATAACCTTTGTATATCTACTTGACAGAAAGCGGGGCAACTTCTCTTATAGAGGGGGCATAGACAATGGCTAAAAAATATAAGACACCCTTTGAAATGGAGCTTGTAGAGACCAGCGGAGAGCTTAACACAAAAGAGAAGAAAGACTTAAGCAAATACGCCAAGCCTATAGATTTACAAATGTTTAGCGGAACACGCACCCAGACAGTACACAGCGTACAGCCTACTATAGCACCCACAGACCAGCCCACAGCTTACAAGTCCTACAGCTCCATATTACAAGGCGCGGGAACAAACACGCTGACAAAGCTTAAAGCCGATACCAAAGAGGGCGGAAACGCTATTATAGACGCTATAACGGGAACCGCCACTATAAAGAGCGGGGAAGCCTTTACTTTAACGCTGGCTAATTACAGCGGACTGGCGGGTCTTAAGACTTCTACTTATCAGCTTTTAGACGCTCTTACAGTAGCTCTTACTGAACGGGGCGGAAACGAAGCCACAGTAAGTATATCTTTAGAGGACTATATGGCTATAAGAGGGCTTAAGGACAAAAAGGAAGCCAGAAAGCAAGTAAAAGCTGATTTAGAAACGCTATACAATGCTTCATTATCCGTTAATGAAAAGGTAATAGAAAATGGAAAGGCAGTAGAGCGGGACTTTACAGACTTTAGAATTATTGAGAGTAAGGGAATTATAAAAGGCTACATAGTAGCTACCTTTGCTTCTAACTTCTATAACCATATAAAAAATAACTACTTTGTAATGCCCTACCCATCACAGCTCCAGAGATTTAACGGGAAGTATAACCCTAACAGCTATTACTTCTTAAGAAAAATAGCGGAGCTTAAGAATATGAACATAGGAACGCCCAGCGAAGATATTATAGCTGTAAATACGCTGTTAGAAAGCTCTCCACAGATGGCTACTTATGAGCAAGTAATGAAGACGGACAGAGCAGTAAACAGAAAGATTATAGAACCTTTTGAGCGGGATATGAACGCTTTAGAGAATACTTTAAGCTGGGAATATTGCCAGAGTAAAGGGCTACCGCTGGAAGAGGGAAAAGAAACTGTTACAAACTACAGCTACTTTGAGAGCCTTTATATAAAGGTGAAGTGGCACTCATACCCAAAAGAAGAAGAGCGTAGAGCGGAGCGGAAGAAACGCAAAAAGAATAACAAATAAAAGAGAGTAGCGGGAAATACCCGCTATTTTCTTTTCTATGGCTGATACAAAAATGAGGGGTAAAACACAGCCCAGATATAGAGCCTTTAAGGAAAAAAGAATACAAAATATATTGTTTTATCGCTCTTCTATACTCTCTATATTACTGGAGCTACTGTAATTCGTACCGCCAAAAAGAAAAAAAGAGGGGGTAAAAGACAGCAAAAGGGGGGGTAAAAGACAGCAAAAGGG
>ERZ1034680.1250-NODE-1250-length-10085-cov-6.995414_pt1 | contig 10085 bp, 4 predicted proteins | sample MGYA00520639_ERZ1034680 | MGnify/ENA primary metagenome ERZ1034680 (study PRJEB33766, sample SAMN09781760) | gut metagenome | biome: gut microbiome | host: Homo sapiens | place: Madagascar | study: EMG produced TPA metagenomics assembly of the PRJNA485056 data...
CTGCAATTTGACTTTACGTTGACAGAGGACGGCAAGGTCGTAGTAGGAAAAGATGAGAAAGTCCCCATCAAGTTCTTCTTCTCCGGCGATGATGATGTGTGGGTGTTCATTGATGACCAGCTGGTGCTGGATGTCGGCGGTGCCCATGCAAAAGCGCAAGGTCTGCTGGAGTTTGGCGAGGATGCGAGCGGCGAGAAAAACACCGTTACATCCTACGTCAGCAACATCAAAGAGAGCAACAACAAAAATTATACCCGGCTGAACAGCTCCAAAACCGTAACTTTTAATGGTACGCCTTATCAGTTCAACTGGAAGAGCAACGAAAACAACCAGATGACGCTCACCAAGAACACCAAGCACACCCTTACCATGTACTACATGGAGCGCGGTATGTGGGAGTCCAACATGGCGGTGGCGTTCAACTTCCCGGACCATAACGAGCTGCAGGTGGAAAAACAGGTCGATGCGACCGGGGTTCGCGGCAAGCTGCAACCCTGCTTCACGAATTCCAACCGCCAGTTCACGGTCGGCATCAAAAACTGGGCGACCCATTATGCCGCACTGGACACGACGGCAACAACGGATGCAGGCGGCGGCTCCGGCATCGGCTTTACGACCAAGCAGTATACCATCAAGGACTACGGCTCGGTAAATGCGGGCAAACTGGTGGACGCAACCGGTGCGCAGTATACCACCAGCGAGGACGAAGTGACCCGCATGGTGGACAACGGCAAGTTTACCCTGCAAAACGGCGAAATCGTCACCTTTGCGGATCAGTTCCGGCGCGGCAGTTATATCTCGCTGAAAGAGGACGCCGACCAGAAACTGTATGACACCACCTGGGAAATCTACGAGAACGGCAAGCTCGTCAAGCAAAACCAAGGCGATAGTGCCGTTGAGGTTCCAGAAGGTACTCTGCAGACAATGCAGGGCAATGGCACAACCCCGGATGATGGCCGTAAGGAAAAGTACAAAGAGGGCCCAGGCGAAGACAAAAAGCCGATTGCGAACAAAGGCTACACAGCAATAACCCAAAAGCCGGAAAACTCCATCGTGTTCCGCTCGTACAGTGACCCGGATGGTACAAACCAGTTCACCAAGCTGAAGGTGAAATTCATCAACAAAGTCAGAACCGGCTCGCTGAGCATCACCAAAAAGGTGCCGGAGGACGAGGAAGAGGCTTTGAAGGGTGAAAAGTACACCTTTACCGTGAAGTACACGGACATCGGCGGCCTGGGCGGCGAGGAAGTAACCGAAAAAGTTGATGTTCAAGTCGGCACAACCTTTACGCTGGACAAGATACCGATTGGCACGACCGTTACCGTCACGGAAGATCCCAAGGAGAATCGGTATATCAAGAACATCACCGTGAACGGCAAGTCAGTAAAAGGCAACGAAGCCAGCGGCACTATTGATGAGGACACGACGGACGAGAACGGCAACACGATACACAGCGTTCAGGTGGTGTTCACCAACACGGCACACAAGCAGATCCCTATTACTGTGGAAAAGAAATGGCAGGATGCCGAAAATAAGGAGCTTGCCGACGGCCTGCCGACATCGATTGGGGTCAAATTGCAGCGCCGCCCTGCGGACGGTAAGAATGGAAAATGGACAGATGTGCCGGACACGGCAGTTGAACTGAAGAATGGAACGTGGAAACACACGTTCACCGGCATGGATGCCTGTGACATCGGCGGCACTACCTATTATGAGTACCGCGTGGTGGAATGGGACGCGAAAGATGGCAATTACAAAGCCAGCGGCACGCTGATACTGGGTGGCTATAAGTACATAGTTGGCAGCGAAACGAAAACCATAAAGGCTGCCGATAATGCGGCATCGCTTACCCTGACCAACACGCGGGTGCCGCCGGTGTATGAGCTGGCTATCACCAAGCAGGGACTTGACGAGAACGGCGACATAACCGGGCTGCTGAACGGCGTGGAGTTCAAGCTGGAAAAGCTGAAGAACGACAACAGCGTTGATGCGACGTTTAACAACAACACTGGTTCCATGACCAAGATAACTGCGGACGACGGCGCCAACGCGGGCAAGTGCAGTTTTGAAAAACTGCCTGCGGGCAGCTATCGTTTGACGGAGCTGAAAACCGTGGACGGCTACAATCTGCTGGCCGCACCAATCGAGTTTGTTTTGAAAGACGGCAAATGCCTGATAAACAGTAGTACGCCGCAAGAAAGTATGGTTAAAGGCGACGCCGCAAGAGGCTACAAGGTGAGTTTGACCATCAACAACCGCAAGGGCTTTACGCTGCCGCACACCGGCGCGGACGCCCCCAGCCTGTGGCTGCTGATCGGCCTGCCGCTGCTGGTGGCCGGGCTGCTGGTGCTGGTATTCCGCTACAATCGGAAAGGGGGCAAGCGTTCCTGATATGGCCCCCGATTTCCCCGCTACGATAATCTTAAAAAGAAAGAGGTTATGACAGATGAAACTAAAACGTTTCTTTACCGGCGTCCTCAGCGCCGTAATGGCCCTCAGCGTCTGCGCCCTCCCCGCCGCGGCGGATGACGAAGGCAACGGCGCGACCGCAACGACGACCTACACAAGCACGATTGATACCAGTAAAAAGGGTTCTATCACGATTCATAAGTACGTGATGGTTGATACAGCCCAAGCAACAACACCCAACAATGGTGAAGAGGTCGGCACAGAAAAAATCCCTACTGGCGCAACAGCGGCTTCCGGTGCCAAGTTTACCTTGTATAAGGTTATGACTAAGGACGAGCTGATTACCTACTATAATAATGGAAAAGCAAAACAGCCAGAAGCAAAAGACTATTTGGGCGATGACGGCAAAGTTGATACTACAAGGGTGAAAAACTTTGACGATGCGAGCAAGAATGGCGAAAAGTGCGTTGTTGAAATGCCTGCCACCAATACGGGCGGTGTATCCACTATTTCTGATTTGGAGCTTGGCTTGTATCTTGCTGTTGAGACTACGACCCCTGCCGCAGTTACATCTGCTATTCAACCGTTCCTAATTTCTGTCCCTATGACCAAGGTTGTGACTGGTACGGATAGTAAAAAGACTGCGACTGAGTGGCTGTATGACATTCACGTCTACCCGAAAAACAGCACGGCAACGGGTTCTGTTACGCTGGTGAAAAAGGGTGTGATTGGCAATAACACAGACAATGCAACGCCATTGGCTGGTGTTGAGTTTAAACTTGAGCATCTAAAGGATGGCCAAGATGAGACGAAGGAGGCCAACTGGGAACAGATTAAGAACGGTAGCAAAAATTATTTTACAACTGCGAGTGAAAATGGCAGTGTAACGATTAGCGGATTGAACCCGGGCAAATATCGCTTTACCGAGATTGGCTATGCGACTGGTAGCGAGAATAAATTCATCATCAATAATGGTGCGAAGTATGTTTTTGAAGTAAAGACTGAAGTAAAGGCTGGGGAAAATAGCACAGTAACAGTTAGCAAGCCGGCAGGTGCAGACAATAGCGATGACTATAAAGCAGACGGCAACACGGTTACAGTTTACAACTATGCCCCTGATGTGGACAAGCAGGTCTATAATACCACACAGAACAACAACCAAAAGTTTGCGGACTGTGGCATTGATGATACGATTCAGTATCAGGTGAAAGTGGTTCTGCCAGAGAACGTTCAGAAGTTGAAAAAATTCATTCTGACTGATACACCAAAGGGTATTGTTGATGACGTGAGTTCGGTTGAAATTTATTCTAAGCTGCCGGATGATTCGGATTCCCAAGGAACAAAACTTTCAAAAAACACAGAGTATACGGTTACAGAGAGTGACGATGGCTTTGTAGTCGCTTTTGATATGAAAAACGTTGGTAAATACAAAGGCCAGACGTTGTTTGTGTGCTATACCGCAAAACTGAAAAAAAATCCAGATGGCACGCTGGCGGGTACGACGTCTACCACTGGTAACCCGAATACGATTGACCTGACCTATTCCAATAAAATCAATATTGACCAGGACAAAGAGGATAGCGACGAGAACAAGAGCCACATTAAAGATGATGCGGTTGTTTACAGCTTTGAAATTGACGTAGTGAAAACAGCGGAAACGACCAACGGTGAGCCTTTGCCGGGTGTAAAGTTTGATTTGTACAAGCAGGTTGAAAAAGGTAAAAAAGATGCATTGAATGATGCAACTGCGAAAAATTATGGATTTGACACAACCAATGCCAGCTATGTTTTGGTGAAGAGCGACCTGACAACGGATGATGAAGGTAAAATCAGCTATAAAGGCCTTGCAAACGGCAAGTATTGGCTGCGTGAAACCAAGACGGTTAAGGGATACAATTTGCTGGCAAGCCCGGTTAAGGTTGAATTGAACCTGACCTACAAACTTACTTGGGAAGAGAACAAGTATTATACAAACAATACCCTTGTAAAGCATGACTACACGAAAAAGGAAGAGAACTTTAATAAAGAGGCAACCCAAGGAACAGACGGTAAAACCTATGGTATTGCATCTGCTAACATCGTCAACAAGAAGGGCTTCCAGCTGCCTGTCACCGGTGGCTTTGGCACACTCCTGTTCAGCGGTATCGGCGTGCTGCTGGTGCTGGCCGGTGTGGCGGTGCTGTTCAGCATGAAAAAGAAGAACGACCGCGCTTAAAACCGCATGATGCAAACACCAAAAGATAATTAGAAGGGGTAAACCCATAGGGGAAGGGCCGGGATTGGCTCTTCCCCTATGGGTGGTTATGGGGGTATACTATAAGGCAAGGGGGGAGGCTTGAATCCCTCCGCCTCGCAAAGCTCGACCCCTGCAAATTGCCACAGATATTTCCCCCATGAACAGAAAGGCACACCTATGGATACCACAGGCAAATTAAAACTTGGATTTGCGGCGCTGATGATTCTGTCGGGCATCGGCGTGGCGATGTACCCGGTCGTCAGCAACGCGGTGGCACAGCGCCATGCGTCGGCGGTCATTGACAGCTACGACGATACTGTCCAATCCATGGGCACAGAAAAGCTCGATGCTGCAAAAGAAGCGGCCCGCAGCTACAACGAACAGCTCAGCAATGCCGTGGACCGCGACGCGGCGGGCGAAGCCGCCGACACCGGCACAAGCTATGTGGACCTGATGGACGTGGGCGAGAGCCTGGGTTACATAAAAATCCCTAAAATCGACGTCAATCTGCCGATTTATGAAGGCACCAGCGACGAGGTGCTGCTCAAGGGCATCGGCCATCTGGAAGGGTCGAGCTATCCGCTTGGCGGCGACAGCACCCACAGCGTGCTGACAGGCCACCGCGGCCTGGCCGAGGCCGTCCTGTTTACCGACTTGGACAAAATGCAGGAAGGTGACAAATTTTATCTGCACATCATGGACGAAGTCCTAGCCTACCAGGTCGACCAGGTCAAGGTCGTGGAGCCGGAACACACCGAGGATTTGGAAATCATCCCCGGCGGGGACTACTGCACCCTTGTCACCTGTACGCCCTATGCCATCAACACCCACCGTATGCTGGTGCGCGGCGTGCGCGTGCCCTACAACGGCGAGGACGAGGACGCCGACACCCCGCAGGCCGTGCAGTACCAGGCATTGAACACCGGCAACATCGTCAAGCGCGTGGTGGACGCCTGGCCGTGGATCAGCGTGACCGGCAGTATTATCATAGGCGGCGAGGCACTGCTGCTGCTTTTGCTGCTGCACCGCTGCAAAAAGCGCGAGGAGGAAGACTGATGAAACGCCTGCTGCTGCAAATTTTTGCGTGGCTTGCCATACTGGTGGGCGCGGGGCTGATGCTGCAGCCGACGGTCAGCCAATACCTGACCCGCCGTAAAAGCACCGCCGCTGTGGAAACCTTTGTGCAGTCTGCCGCCGTGGCCGCTGACGACCCGGCTGCCGAAAACACGCGCCCCTACGCGAATTTGTACGACGCCCTGCAAGCCTACAACGCGGAAATCTACGCCGAGGGACAAAGCGGGCTGAAGGACCCCTTTGCCTACGAGACGCCCGCCTTTGACCTGACGGCCTACGGCCTGCCCGATGATATGATTGCCGCGCTGTGGGTGCCGCGCCTGGACTTAGATTTGCCGGTGTATCTGGGGGCCAGCACCGAAAACATGGCCCGGGGCGGCGCACTGCTGGGGCAGACCTCGATGCCGCTGGGTGGCGCGAACACCAACACGGTCATTGCCGCCCACCGCGGCTACTACGGCGCGGAGATGCTGCGCAACGTGCAGCAGATACAAATCGGCGACAAAATTACCCTGACCACGCCGTGGGAGACCCTGACCTACCGCGTGTGTGAGCTGAAGATTATACAGCCGGACGACATAAATGCGATACTGATACAGCCGGGGCGGGACCTGTTGACCTTAACGACCTGCCACCCCTATACCCAGAACACCCAGCGCTATCTGGTCATTGCCGAGCGCGACCCCGGCGTCGCCCCCGTCACCCATGAGGAAGATTTGGCTGAGTGCGCGGGCAGCTGGGACGCCGCGCCCCGCCAGGTGACGGTGGAAAGCCCCGACGGCACCGCCGCCGTGGAGGAAATCGCGCCCGAGAGCATCAGCCCGCTGCCGAACGAGGGCAGCGGCGAGGATGCGGGCGGGGCGTACTCCAACTGGATGATCTGGCTGGAAAACAACGCCCTGTGGGCAGGAATTATGCTGATTGCCGCCGTGGTGGGATGCGGGCTGATCCTGCGCCGCCACAGAAAGGACTGATTGATGCAGACACGAGAAAAAGCGCTGGCCGTGACGGCCGAGGTGGGCAAGGCCGTACTGGGCAAGCCCGAAGCAATTTTGAAAATCATGATGGCAATGCTGGCCCGCGGCCATGTGCTGGTGGAGGATATCCCCGGCGTGGGCAAAACCACACTGGCCCAGGCGTTTGCCCGCGCTATGCAGCTGACCCAGAACCGCGTACAGTTCACACCGGACGTATTACCGTCCGATATTGTGGGGTTTTCGCTGTACCAAAAAGAAACCGGTAAGTTCGTTTACCACCCCGGCGCGGTGGCCTGCAACCTGTTTTTGGCCGATGAGATCAACCGTACCAGTGCCCGCACCCAATCCGCCCTGCTGGAAGTCATGGAGGAAGGTGCGGTGACGGTGGACGGCGTGACCCGCAAGCTGCCCCAGCCCTTCACCGTCATGGCGACGGAAAACCCGGTTGGCTCGATCGGTACGCAGATGCTGCCGGAGTCGCAGCTCGACCGTTTTATGGTCTGCGTGGTCATGGGCTACCCCGACACCGAGGCCGAAATGGAGATTTTGACCCGCCAGCCGCGCCACGGTCTGCTGGACCGCGTGCAGCCGGTCATGGACCAGAACGACCTGCTGACCATGCAGGCCGAGGTGGACAACATTTATATGAGCGAGGAAATTTTGCGGTATATCGTAGAGCTTTCCCAGGCGACCCGCAAGGACACACGGCTGGCGCTGGGGCTTAGCCCCCGTGCGTCGCTGGCCGTGGCCGGTATGGCGCGGGCCGCGGCGTACCTCTCGGGGCGGGAGTTTGTCGTGCCTCAGGATGTGACCGCGATTTTTGCCGACACCGCGCACCACCGCCTGAGCCTGACCGAGCAGGCCCGCACCGGCGGGGAGACGGTGGAAAACGTGATTGCCGACGTGCTGCACACTGTGCCGCGCCCCCGCCCGGAGAAACCGACCCATGGCAGGTAAGGTGGGCTGCGGCCTGCTGCTGGCCGTGCTGTTTTGCGCCGCCGCGGTCAGCCGTGCGCCGTTTGTGGTGTTCCTGCTGGCGCTGGCGATGGTGTTCACCGCGTTTTTGTGGTGGGACGCCCGCACGCTGCGGCGAGAGGTGACGGCGGCCTTGCAGCTGCCCGCCAAACCGGTGCGCCCCGGCGAGGCATTTGCCGTGACCGTGCACCTGCAAAACGCCGGGCGGCGCACCGTGCCTGAACTGCGGGCCGTGCTGCGGGCCGAGGATGCCGAGAGCGGTACGGCCATCGAGCTGCCCTGTGCCGCCATGCTGGCCCCGGGCGGCCGCGCCGACCTGCGGGTGACGCTACGGGCTGCCAAAAGCGGGCTGTGGCGGTTCAAACTGCAAAAGCTGACGGTGCGGGATCACTTGGGCCTGTTTGCGGCGGACTGCCCGCCGGACGGCCAAACGTGGGAGCTGTGCGTGCTGCCGCCCGCCGAGGGAGAGGCCGACGGCGTGGGCAATACCCCGCAGAACCGCGCCGAGCAGGAGAGCCGCGCGGGACAGGACATTGCCGACGGCGTCTACGATCTGCGCCCCTACCGTATGGGGGATCCCTTAAAACAAATCCACTGGAAATTGACGGCCAAGGTGGACGAGCTGACCGTGCGGGAGCCGCTGGGCACGACCTACCGTGCCGACCCGGCCGGCACGCTGCTGGCCGAGGATGGCGGCACCCCGCCGCCCGTGCTGCATTTTGGGCGGGCGGCTGTGACCCGGCTGCGCACCCTGACCCGCCGCAAGGCCGCCGACCCGGACACCGGGCTGGAATTTGTGGACCGCGTGCTGCTGCCCCAGCAGGGTGCAGCGGCACGGCCTATTTTGCGTGGCTGCGTGGATTTCTCGATACTTTTGCTGCTGACGCTGGGGCTGCTGGCGGCGGTGAACAGCGCGTTTTCGCTGGCGCTGCCCGCCTGGATCTGGCCCGGCGCGGCGGCGCTGTGCGCCCTGTGGTTGGCGCTGTGCTATGCACCGCTGCCTGCCGCCGCCAAGCGCGGGGCTGTGCTGGCGCTGGCCGTGGGGCATCTGGTGCTGCTGTTTTTGGTGCAGCGGGACTTCCTGCGCGGCATGGATGCCTTTGCCAACGCCGTGAAGCTATGCCTGAATGAACGTTTCAACGCGGATTTTGCTGTTGTTGAGGCGGGTGCGTGCGGGCTGTTTGTGCTGCTGGCGCTTGTGCCCATCACGGCGTTTTTTGCCGCTGTGACGGTCTGGCGCAGCGATGCACTGCTTTTGGATTTGGTATTGCTGCCTGCCGTGGTGCTTGTGCTGCTGACGGGCGCGGGCGGCGGAGCTGTGGGCTGGCTGCTGCTGCTCCTGGGCTGCGTCGGCGCCTGGGCGGCGGCACGGTCGGTGCGGCGCAGGCGGCTGTGGGGCAAAAAAGATTCCACCGTTTACGCTGCGAATGTGGAAAACTTCCTCACGACCCAGAAAACCACCGCCGCCGGGATGATGCTGGTCTGCGCGGTGTTGTTCCTGCCTGCGCTGGCACTGCGCCCGGTGCTGGCCCTGCCGCTGGATGCTCTGCAGCCGGTGACGGAGCGCGCCCGGGTGGCAGCGCTGGGGGCGGCCATCGAATGGCTGCCAAAAATCAGCGGCGGGGCGTTGAACTTTCACGTCAGCGCGGCGGCGGGCGGCGTCGAGGACGGCAGCCTGACCCAGAGCGACGGCCTGGCCCTGCAAGGGCTGGAGGATTTACTCGTCACGACCGATGAGAAGCCGACGGAGACGGTCTACCTGCGCGGGTTTATCGGCGCGGAATACGATGGGCATAGCTGGCAGCCTGCGGACGCCGAGCAGTTCGACAATGCCGCCGCCAGCTGGAAAACCGACGGTGACAGCCGTTTGGCAATCGCGAATCTGCCGTTTCTGCGGGCCGCTTACGATGGTGCCGCACCGCAGCAGATGACCGTGCAGCGGCTGCACGCCGACGATACCTACACTTTTGCACCCTATAACGCCTATTTTAACGATTACTACCGCCTGAATGGCGACGGCGCGGCAGCAGGCCAGACCGCGCAGGACGACACGTTCTACTACTTCCCGCGCGGGGAGGCAAAAACGCTGCTGACCGCCCGTGCCGACGCGGATCCCAGTGTGCTGGACCGGCTGGAAAGCGCCTACGCGGCCTACGCCGAGAGCCGCTATCTGGCGACGCCCGACGGCGCAGACTACGGCACACTGCAAGAATTTTGCGATGCAGCGGAAAAAGAACACAAACTGACCGGCGACGCCGACGCGATACGAACCTTTGTGCGCAGCTACCTGAACGAGCACTGCACCTACACCAGTGACCCGCCCCAGCCAGCCGACGGGGCCGACCCGGTGTTGTATTTTCTGAACGAGAGCCATGCGGGCAGCAGCACGCAGTTTGCGTCAGCGGCAGTGGTGC
>ERZ1034680.1253-NODE-1253-length-10046-cov-4.778801_pt1 | contig 10046 bp, 6 predicted proteins | sample MGYA00520639_ERZ1034680 | MGnify/ENA primary metagenome ERZ1034680 (study PRJEB33766, sample SAMN09781760) | gut metagenome | biome: gut microbiome | host: Homo sapiens | place: Madagascar | study: EMG produced TPA metagenomics assembly of the PRJNA485056 data...
TTGCTACAGAGTCTTTGAACCGTATAAACAAGGCTGCTGTGGCAATGTTTGCGGGCGTTGTCTGTTGGCTACTCTTTATTGTGTATGGAGCAGATTTTATCTCTATTGAACACAATAAAGATTATGCAGAATTTTTGTCGACTAATCCTTCGGTGTTATTCCCTACGAAGGAGTTTATTTCCTCAAATATCTTTTTTAAATATATTGTGCAGTGTGCCAACATTGTGCTTTATTTGGTGGCTACAACCAGTATTGTTGAAGTGTTGAACAATAATGGTTGTTTCGACTTTTTGGCAGAGTGGCTCAAAACGCGTAAACCGCGTAAATTGTTGTGGTTATTGGCATTCTTTACTTTTGTAGTGTCTGCCAACCTCGATAACCTTGCTACTGTTATTCTTTTGCTTTCTATCATGCATCCCTTGTTGCAAAGCGATAAACAACGCCGCATTTATGGTTCGGTAATTATTTTGGCTGCTAACTGTGGTGGTGCTATTACGGTAATTGGCGATTTAACTAGCTTAAAACTTTGGAACGACGGATTAGTAACCCCCTCTATTTATTTCCTCACACTGTGTTTGCCTGTATTGGCTGCATTGGCAACAATGTTGTTGCTTATGATGCGTAGCTTGCCTACACGCATTGAATTTGCTATGGATCGTTTACCTTATAGGGGCGATGATACAGTGCTTTCACGTTCACAGCGATTGTTATTGTTGTTTGTGGGTATTGGTGGTTTGTGGTTTGTTCCGAGTTTTCACCGCATTACTTTATTGCCTCCCTTTGTTGGTGCATTATGCGTTTTAGCATTGTTATGGATGGTAAATGAGTTGTGCAATCGTCAGTTATTAGCAAGCGATAAAATGGTTATTCGTCGTTTGCCCATGGCATTGCAATACGGAAATTTGCAAAACATTCTCTATTTTGTAGGTTTAACATTGCTCTTTGGTGCAATCTCAGAGGCTGGTTTGTTCCACACGCTGTTTAATTGGTTGTGTGTAAATATGTCGAATGTTTATGTCATAGGTCTGTGTACAACCTTCCTTTCAAGTCTTTTTGGCAATGTGCCAACACTCTTGGCAAGTGTGGAGGTGTTTAACCAATCGCAAGCAAGCAATATGTCGATGCTTACAGGCACAGACGGTTATATATGGCCCTTGTTGAGCTATGCTACAGCAATGGGTGGTTCAATGTTGCTCACAGCAAGTATCTCGGGCGTAATGTTAATGCGTATGGAAGATATAACTTTCAGATGGTATTTGCGCCACATTGCTCCGAAGGTCATTGCAGGCTTCTTTGTAGGCTTTGTAGTGTTGGCTTTGATTATTCAGGGTGTGATTTATTTGAACGCATAATTTTTAAGAAAAGAAATACGATAAAAACGAAAATACACGAAAAGCGTAAATAGAATGGGTAAAATCAGATGTGTGGGTGTACTTACCTCTGGAGGTGATGCACCAGGTATGAATGCTGCCATTCGTGCGGTAACACGAAGTGGCATTTGCAACGGATTTAAGATAAAAGGTATCTATCGTGGTTACGATGGTTTGATTCATGACGAAGTAAAACCATTTACCACCGAAGATGTTAGTAATATTATTCAAACAGGTGGTACAATATTGCGTACCGCTCGTTCACACGAGTTTGAAACTGCTGCAGGTCGTAAAAAGGCTTATGAAACATTGCGCAAAGAGTCTATCGACGCTTTGGTTGTGATTGGTGGTAATGGTTCTCTTACAGGTGCCATGATGCTGGCTGAGGAGTATGACTTCCCTTGTATTGGTTTGCCTGGCACTATCGATAACGACTTGTATGGTACCGATAGCACCATTGGTTATGACACCACTTTGAACACCATTACGCAGTGTGTTGACAAAATTCGTGATACTGCAACCTCACACGAGCGAATCTTCTTTGTCGAAGTTATGGGACGTGATGCCGGTTTCTTAGCGCAGAATAGTGCTATTGCAGCAGGTGCAGAAGCTGCTATTATCCCTGAGGATACTACAGGTAGCGACCAGTTAATTGAATTTATGGAGCGTGGTATTCGTAAGAGTAAGAAGAGTTGCATTGTCATTGTGAGCGAAAGTCCTAAGTGTGGTGCCATGTATTATGCAGAGCGTGTAAACAAGGAGTATCCTAACTTTGATGTACGTGTGTCAATTCTTGGTCACTTGCAGCGTGGTGGTAGTCCTTCGGCTCGCGATCGTATACTTGCTTCGCAGGTAGGTGTAGGTGCAATCGAAGCACTTGTACAGGGTCAACGCAACATTATGGTGGGTGTACGCAACAACGAGGTTGTATATGTTCCCTTTATTGATGCTGTAGGCAAGCGAAAGGTTATGGATAAGAAACTTATTAAAGTGCTCGATGAATTGAGTATCTAATAACACATATTGTTTTTAGTGAAAAGTGTTAGGTATTAAGCATTATGTTTTGCTCAATACCTAACACTTTTTTATTTCTCTGTACTTTGTTTTTGGGGATGCAAAAATAAAGCAGAAAATATAAATTAGGGGGTACAAAAAACCGAATAAGACGATTGTCCTATTCGGTTAAATCTTTTTTGAAGTAAAATCAAAAGATTAAGCTTCAGCGGGAGCTTCTTCAGTAGCTTCTTCTGCGTTAGCAGCAGCTTCTGCTTCAGCTGCAGCAGCAGCGGCAGCAGCCTTCTTTTCAGCAACCTTTTCAGCAATCTTTTCGTTTACCTTCTTTTCTGCTTCGAGACGAGCCTCAGCAGCAGCCTTCTTATCAGCAGCCTTCTTGTCGGCAGCAGCGTTAGCCTTAGCGTCCTTAGCTTGCTTCCAAGCTTCGAACTTAGACTGAGCAGCAGCTTCGTCGAATGCGCCCTTGCGAACACCACCATTGAGGTGCTTCATGAGCATAACGCCTTCGTTTGAGAGGATGTTACGAACAGTGTCAGTGGGCTGAGCACCATTCTCTACCCAGAAGAGGGCGCGTTCAAAATTCAAATCTACTGTAGCGGGATTGGTGTTGGGGTTGTAGGTACCAATCTTTTCAGTAAACTTACCATCACGTGGTGCTCTTACGTCAGCAATTACGATGCTGTAGAATGCATAGCCCTTACGGCCATGACGTTGCAAACGGATTCTTGTAGCCATTTGTTCTTAATTGTTTTAATAGGTTTGAATTATGCCGCTATCTCGTAACGGCGGTGCAAAATTACAATTTTCTTTTGATATACAAATGTTTTGGTGCAAAAATATGCAGTTTTCTATTTACCAATTAATTTGCTAGGGTCATGTGGTAACCCATTCTTTTCAGTTGTACAGCGGCTCCCATCAAGTAGAGTTGGTGCAAACATGCTACATAAGCTTTGAAGGCTTCAGGAGTTCCTGGTTCAAGGTGCGCGTGATGCAACATATTGTTGGTGCGCGAGGCACATTCTGCTACCAAATTATTAAGTTCCTCAAGTCCTTTATTCTTCATGTGTAACACATCTTCGAGAATGTACTCGTCCATGCAGTCAAAACCGCGTTGGTTGCGCAGTTGTTCGTAAATATTGGGCACATTTGCATACTTCTGCCAATCTTCATCCCAAAACTTAGCCATTGCCATGCCAATAAACATCATCCACCCTAATGACACGGTAGGATAGGCGTTAAATTCGCGAATGCCATCGGGTAAATAGGCTTTGGCAATGCTTTGCCACTTCTCTTCAATGTCAGGACATTCTGGCAAGCGTTCGTCTACTTTTCCGTGGGTTTGCAAGTATTGGTGTAGGTCTTGTTTTATTTTTTCTTCCATAGTCGTTTTTTTTATTTTGCGCGAAGGTAGTAAAAAGCTATGTAATAAGGGCTTGTTTCTTGTTCTTTTTATTGTCTTTCATCTTGTATAAATCCAGCAAGCATATCCCATAAGACATTCAAAATCCCCATTTCTTTGTCACGACAGTGTATCGTGTAGAGAAATGGGGATTAAAAATTTTATGTGTATGAAGTTAGCAAGAAAATCAAGAGTAGCTTGTTAACTAAATACGAACGACTTAAGCCTTTAAAGATGCTTTAGCCAAGTAAACAATCAAAGCAATATAAGCCACAAGCGAAACAATTTGTGAGATAGGTGCATCCAAGTAAGCAGCATTGGCAAAGTTTAATCCGCCAAATTGCATACCCGCACTTACAACACCCATCAACGCACCACCAGCAATAAAGCCCGAGGCAAGGAGAGTACCCTTTTCGTTACGGCGTTGATTCAAAGCCAAGTCTGTAGAACGGCTATTCACGTACCAATTAACCAAACCTCCAACAATGAGAGGAAGGTTTAGTTGCAAGGGAATGAACATACCCAAAGCAAAAGCTAATGCTGAAACACCACAAAGTGTGAGTACAATTGAAATAATAGCACCAATGCCATAGAGTAACCAAGGCGCACCTTGTCCACTCATCAAAGGTTCAATTACAGCTGCCATAGCACGAGCTTGAGGAGCAGCCATAACATCAGAGTTATCGGGTGTAAAGCCGTATGCTTTGTTTAAAATCATGATAACGCCACCCACTGTAGCTGCTGAAACTAAGATGCCAAGAAATTTAAATGTTTCTTGCTTTTTGGGTGTAGCACCAAGCCAATAACCAATTTTTAAGTCGGTAATAAAGGCACCAGCCGATGAAAGGGCTGTACATACCACACCACCCATAATAAGGGCGGCTACCATGCCACCTGTGCCTTTTAAACCAACAACGACCATGATGATAGACGAAAGAATCAGTGTCATCAATGTCATTCCGCTCACAGGATTTGAGCCTACAATAGCAATTGCGTTTGCAGCTACAGTGGTAAAGAGAAAGGCAATGATTGCCACAATTAAAATGCCCACGATGGTAAAGAGCAAATTACCACCCATCACGTCGAAGTAGAAAAACAGTGCGGTAATAATGATGGTAAGCAATGAGCCAATGGCAATAATCTTCATTGAAATGTCACGCTGTGTGCGTTCCACCTCTTCGGTAGCATTGCCTCCTTTAAATATTTGACCTACCAAACCGAAAGCGCTCTTAATTACGCCCCAACTCTTAATCACACCGATGATACCAGCCATAGCAATACCACCAATACCGATGCTCTTGGCATAACCAAAGATTTGTTCGGGCGATGCAGTGGCAGCTGTAACGTTCTCAGCAACTGCCAAGTCGGGGAAGATAAGGGCAATGCCTGGCACTATCAACCACCACACTGCAATAGAGCCAAAGCAAATAATAGCAGCGTATTTAAGACCTACAATATAGCCCATACCAAGCAGTGCTGCACTGGTGTTGATGCTAAATACCAATTTGGCTTTATCGGCAACAGTAGAGCCAAGTTCGCAGCAACGCGACGTGAAATTCTCGTTCCACGCGCCAAAGGCAGCTACGGCAAAGTCGAACAAACCGCCCACAATACCTGCAACCAACAGAGGCTTTGCTTGCGAACCGCTACGTTCGCCCGAAATCAACACCTGTGTAGAGGCTGTAGCTTCGGGGAAGGGATATTTTCCATGCATATCCTTCACAAAATACTTGCGGAAGGGGATTAAGAAGAGAATACCCAAGATACCGCCAAGTACTGATGAAAGGAATACTTGTAAAAAGTTTACTGTAAGTTCTGGATATTTATGCTGCAAAATATAGAGTGCAGGCAGTGTAAAGATGGCGCCAGCCACAATCATGCCCGAACATGCACCGATGCTCTGAATAATCACGTTTTCGCCCAAGGGGTCTTTGCGATGTGTGGCACCGCTTACGCCTACGGCAATAATTGTAATGGGAATTGCGGCTTCAAAAACTTGTCCTACTTTCAGTCCTAAGTAGGCTGTTGCAGCCGAGAAAACTACAGCCATGAGTAAGCCCCATACTAACGACCACGGTGTTACCTCGCGATACTGTTGGTTGGGTTTCATTAACGGCTCATATTCTTCGCCCTCTTTCAAAGGGCGGAATGCGTTGTCTGGGAGAGAAGTTTCTTTCATTTTATTTTTTTATTACCAAACCTCTACGCGGTTTTTCTTGGGGATAAATAATGGGGCTTTAGATGTGATGTTAAATGCCTTATACCATGCATCGATGTGGGGTAGGGCACCATTCACACGCCAACGAGCAGGAGAGTGTGGGTCTGTTTTTACTAACTGGCGGAGCATGGCTTCGCGTGTGTTATTAGCCCAAATTAAACCATAGCTCAAGAAGAAGCGTTGTTCGGGTGTAAAGCCATCTTTTTTGTCCAATGGGTGTTGCTTCATGGCATTCTGCAAAGCTTGATATGCAATATTCAAGCCACCGTGGTCTGCAGTATTCTCGCCTAAAGTGAGTTGACCATTTGCATGAAGATCAGGCAAAACCTTAATATTGTCAAAGAAGTCGCGCATCACCTTAGTGCGTTTCTCAAACTCAGTCTTGTCCTTTTCAGTCCACCAATTTTTCAAGTTTCCGTCCTTGTCGAACTGTGCGCCTTGGTCGTCAAATCCGTGTGTCATTTCGTGACCAATCACCACACCTATGGCACCATAGTTACAAGCATCGTCAGCTTCGGCATTGAAGAAGGGAGGTTGCAAAATGCCTGCGGGGAAGCAAATCTCGTTTGTCGTGGGGTTATAATATGCATTAATGGTTTGCGGTGTCATGAGCCATTCAGTGCGATCAACAGGTTTGTTTACGTGTTTTTCCACGTAATAGTTGCTCATAAATTGTGTGGCACGCACCATATTCTCGTAATAACTCAAGCTCTCATCGATGTCGAGTTTAGAATAGTCCATCCATTCATCGGGATAGCCAATTTTTACGTAGAAGCTATTCAGTTTGTCGTGTGCTTGTTTTTTTGTAGCTTCGCTCATCCACTTTTGAGCATCGATGCGTTCGCCCAAAGCCACTTGCAAGTTCTTAACCAACTCTACCATGCGCTGTTTTGAAGACTCAGGAAAATATTTTTCCACATACAGTTTGCCCACAGCCATGCCTAAAGCGCCTTCTACAGCAGCTACGGCACGTTTCCATCTAGGGCGATCTTGTTCGGCACCCGACATGGTGTGATTATAGAAATTGAAAGCCTCTTGGCGGAAACGAGCGCTCAGCGAACTACTTGCATCATTTACAACCTTGTAATAGAGGTAAGCCTTCAATTCCTCAACCGAGCATTCAGCCAAAATTTTCTCCACCTCGTGGATTGGTTCAGGTTGACTTACAGATATTTCGTTGAAAGCAGGTACACCGTTGAGTAAGAACAATGTGCTCCAATCTATGCCAGGGAAGTCAGTCAGTAACTTTTGATATGACATTTTGTGGTAGTTACCTTCCACGTCGCGTTGTTTCGTGGCGCTATATGATGCAGTAGCAATGCGCGTTTCTATTTTCAGCACAGCCTCCATAGCTTGGGTAGCTTCTTCGGCATTCATGCCCGTCATTGTAAAGAGGTTCTTGACGTACTGACGATAAGCTTCGCGAATTTTCTTAGTAGGTTCATCGTTTTCTAAGTAATAATCGCGTTCGCCCATTGAAATGCCACCTTGATACACTTGCATCAAGTTCCATTTTGCATTCTTCAAGTCGGCATCACAGCCAAAGCTAAAGAAGTTGGGGATGCCCATTGACTGTAATTTAGCCATTTCGTACTGTACAGCCTTGCGCGAGTCTAATGCCTGAACTTCTTCAAGCAAAGCTTTGATAGGTGCATAATCTTCTTTATTACGTCGCACACTGTCCATCGCTAAACGATAGAGCGAGCCAATTTTTTGTTCTAATGACCCTTGCTTGTGTTGTTTTGCAGCCATTTCCTCAATGAGTTCACGCAGTTGCTTACGGTTGTTTTCTGCCAAAGCATCGAACTGTGCATATCGAGCGTACTCAGGGGTGAGGGGGTGTGCAGCAGTCCATCCTCCTGTAGCATATTGGTAAAAGTCGACTCCGGGATTTGCGGTAAGGTCCATATTCGCTTTATCGATGCCCGATGACAATTCGTTTTGTTGTGCCCAAGCCGAGGTCGTGGCAAGTGCCAACGCTGGTAAAATGTATTTTATATTCATTGCAATAGAGTGTTAGCAAATAATCAAAATCACACGCGATGCGTTAAACGTGCGTACAAAAGTACACAAAAATACCGAATTAAGCTAATTTGTGGAATGCAAGGTGCGCGTCCCCATAGTAATACTCGAAATGCTACGGTGTGGCGAATCTTTTACATTTTACAAAGATAAAACACTCAAGAGCCGTTGAATGAATACTTATACAGAATTGCTACACACTCTATACATGGAATACGCAATAAGAATGAAAGAGCAATGATTGATATGAAATTGTAAAAAAAGAGTAATGGTTTATGACATAAAGTAAACCATTACTCGAATACTAAAATCTTTGAATTAGCCCCCCCCTAATTAATTGAAGTCCGCCAAAAACAATGGCGCCCCAAGTAACAATGAAAGTGCCACCGCCTAAGCTCATGGTTCTAAACGTAACAATAAGCCCACCAATAAACCAAAGTGAACCATATCCTGGTTCGCTGCTTTTTCGTAATTTCTCTTGTTTGCTCCTCTACAAATTCAGACAGTGACACATAAAGCAGTTAGATGGACATCTGTAAATAAATCATTACCATTTTGAGGTTCTGGACTTCCCGACAGAGGTAATAGTCAAAGATGTCTACACCTGTAAATATGTGCTTAGCCACTCTATAGAGTGTACACGTATCATGAATGTGGGCGTTTGCCTATTATCCATCTGTCGGTTGTTGTCCAGATTAAAAACAGGATAATATCGCGAAACGTCCTTTCGTTTTATTAGTTCTTGCAGCATAGCTACAAAGAACGGTGCAAACTTACAAAAGATTATTTGCTTAGCAAAGTTTTTTAATATAAGTCTGTGTACACTTTGCTATCCTGTTTTTATTCACTATAAATATTGTTGATGCGGTGTCCGAGTTCAGCATCTTTGTATTGCTTAATAAAGGCGGGAAGGGTATCCTCGGGATTCACTAACCAACTCTCTTTTGTAGAAAGTTTTGTGAGATAAATCAGTTGCCCTACCAAGCGTTTCTTGGTTTTTGTCCAATTACATATATTCTTACCTTTAGTTGCACAAAACGTAAGCATGAGTTTCATGTGATAGGCAAAAAAGGCTATGCAAGCAGAGAACGAGGATCCTCGGTCGTGTGTGCCACTATTATCAATTTCTGGATAGTTATAGAGCACTACGTTTTCTCTGTAATCATGTTCGTGGTTTTCGGCATATTCAACCAAGGCATTGAGCACATAATGGCGGGCTACCGACGACTGCAATACGCTATGTCTTCCAATTTTTATATCCTTGCCTTCTGAGTTTTCTAAATATTCATGTAATTCTTTTATTTGTCTCCATGCTGTTTTGTAAACGGGTTGACCTTTTACGGTTTGATTTATTGCGAAGTCGTAAGCGTAGAGTGTAAACATCCACAATTTGTCCATATCGAGACCAAGTTTATCTGCACACTCGCGGATTGTGGCATTATCAAGAAAGTCCTGATAGTCACAAAGATCGTCGAATTCGCCTTTTTCATAACGCGATGCAAATATGTCGCAATAGATATCTGGCGCACATGCACAGTAATCTTTAGGTTCGTAGCCCCGTGCAGGTATATAGCCCATACGCCTGATGGGAGTTGCTGTACGTGGAGTGTTGGGATCGATTGTAACAGGTGGTGTCTTTGTAGCTTTTACGCTATACGTTAAAGGAGAATTTGCATCAAAGTCGGTGTATATTTGCGCAGGTTCAGGTGCATCAGGATCGTAAAGACTACATTTTTCAACATATAACATAATGTTGTCCAAAGGCTTAAGTTTCTCAATAGGTTTGCGTTTTTTTTGTTTTTCGTTGCTCATATATGTTGCTTTAAAAATTTACTGCAAAGGTACAGACAAAGGAAAATAAAAACAAGGAATAAAAAAACGAAATTTTTATTACTTTTTTGTGCTATTATAAAGGATTAAATAGGGCTTAGAGGTAGAGTGTTCAAAATCCATGATTTTTTTCTGCATGATTTTATCGGGTGTTTATTGTCGGTAAGTGGCATGTTATTATGGGTTACCCCGT
>ERZ1034680.1261-NODE-1261-length-10004-cov-24.917077_pt1 | contig 10004 bp, 12 predicted proteins | sample MGYA00520639_ERZ1034680 | MGnify/ENA primary metagenome ERZ1034680 (study PRJEB33766, sample SAMN09781760) | gut metagenome | biome: gut microbiome | host: Homo sapiens | place: Madagascar | study: EMG produced TPA metagenomics assembly of the PRJNA485056 data...
AAACTGATATTTTTCGTTCATATTGTTTACTTCATTGCTGTTTGTCTTCATAAAACTACTGCAAAGATAAGTACTTTCTATCAGCTAAAATACGATTTGTTTAGTATTTATTTCACTTTAAATTGTTTTTTTGCTTCATTGTTATTTGAGAGCGATACCACCACAGCCCTTGTTCCTCATCACTGTCTTGTAGACTCGGTTGAGATTCGCAGGGCTAAGGACTTCCACCCGTTAGACAATGCTCGTGCCGAGCATAACAAAACCCCCAACCGGCACAATCACCGGTTGGGGGCTGATAATAATGAAGTTATGACACACCTTTCTATCTCTTCACTCTCTTCACGCCGTCCACGATGTAGATGCCGGCAGGGAGCTCGTTCCATTGCTGGGTCTGCTTCACACCCGTCACACTATAGATACCCTTTGCGTGGGCAGGAACGTCGGTTGTGATGTCGCTGATGCCGTTGGTGACAGACTCAATCACCACCTTGTCGGTGACTACCTCGCCGTTGAGCGCCAAGGCGTGCACATTTGCATCGAAGGCAGCACCAGTAGGCTGGGTGATGGAGCAGCCGTCAAAAATGAGGTTTTGGAGGTCGCAGATTGAGCCATCGCTGCCAGTTGCCTCAACGTAAGCGTTGCGCAAGGTTAGTATACAATTTACAAAAAACAGCCAATTTCTTACAAAATCACCTGTTTTTGTAAATTTCGCACATGAATTTACCAAAACGAGACTATAGAAAGACTGCATTTGGGGAACTGCACTCCATTTTCCTTAGCCAATGATTTTAAGACAAAAACCGGGATAAACCGGCTGCGCAGGAAACCGTGACAGCTGTTTGGTGTCTTCGATGCAGTATCCTTGCAATGCCTTTGGCTCGTTATCAAAGAAACAATATGCTCCAAAGGCAGAAATAAGGTTCATGATAAGTAAGTACAAACGTCTTCCAGCAAATTTCCTGCATTTTCAGCATCAAAATGTTTGCAAAACTCGTCTATAATACAAAATAATTCTGTAACTTTGTAATCAGTAGCCATATTAAATTAAATATGTTTGTAACTGTTTAATTTTCATCTTTAAAAGTACAAAACATTTATAAGACTACCAACTTTTTTATAAACTATTTCTTATCCCGAACTGGGGTAAATTATGAACACAGAAGAAAGAAAACATATAGAAGTGGTTGCCGCCGTTATCTGCGACGGCAACCGCATATTTGCCACACAAAGAGGTTATGGCGAATGGAAAGACTGGTGGGAGTTTCCGGGCGGAAAGATGGAGCCTGGCGAAACGCCCGAAGCAGCCCTACAAAGAGAGATACGCGAGGAGCTGGCAACGGATATCTCCGTGGAAAGCCTCCTCACCACAGTCAGCTACGACTACCCCAACTTCCACCTCACCATGCATTGCTATATCTGCAATGTGAAAAGCGGCAAGCTCACCCTACTCGAGCACGAAGCCGCCAAATGGCTCACGCGCGACGAGCTAAACTCCGTCAAGTGGCTTCCTGCAGACGAGGAAGTGGTGGAGAAGATAAAGGGCTGATTCACTTAGGCACAAACCCCTTACACGTTTTTGCCGTATCTGGTGGCGTTTCTCGAGGAACTTCCATGCGCATATAGGCTCCACAATGTGCCACATTATTACTACGATTCCGCCATGCAAGATTACACTTACACATAAAGCATGTTCTCTTGCTTGGAGGAATACTGGAAGCATCAAATTGCGCTTGTAAATCCTCCGTCTGCCTTTGTTTTTCCCTAAACATTGTTCTTCCTTCCGAAGCATCCGCAAACTCCCTATACATTTGTTTGTACATAGGATATGAAGACATTTGGTTAAAAGCATTACGCCTCTCTTCGGCCTCTTTTAGCCGATTGCGCCTTTCCTCAACCGCAACATCATATTGCTCAAGTTTGCAGATTCGATAACGATTGCCACTATTTTCTATTACAAGGATAGAGCCGCTCTCTTTTGATTTTACTCCAACACAAGAATAATAGAGTTCGCATTCTTTGCATTCGTCCTCATTTTTTACTTTTATGCGTTTGTTCGCCTTCTCATAACGAGGTTCAATGCTGTTAAAATACTCTTGGTTGTTGAACCATATCCTATCCTTATTCTCTTCCAACAGAAACTTCTCCACAGATTCAAGCGTCTGGTTTGAAAGGTTAATCTCAAGACAGTTAAGATTCTTATAATCAATAGCTTGTTTATGCTGAACCTTATAATCGAAAGTAAATTCTATGATATATTGTTGGTTGTCCTTTGTAGTAGCAATAACATCAGGTTGCTTATCTTCCCTTTCGTAACGTCCATCAATTTTAACGTCAACAAACTCAATATCCTTTTCCTTGAAAATACCATAGTAAGAAGGAGCATGAATCTTTTTCCGAGTCTGTATTATTTGCTCCGCAAGCTTGTACAGTACAACCCTGTAGCAAATATCCAGATTAGCCCCACGGTTGTCGCTATGATGCGCAAATCCATGCTCCTTAATATCACCATGTCTCGCCAGCAGCTTCTCACGACAACAAGGACACACACAACCGCACGCAAGTCCTCTTGGCACATCGTCCACATGTACCATTTTGCCTTGCGCATCCTCAGCCCACGAAAAAACAAAGTTGTTGCCCATATATTCTTTATATTTTCAAGTTCAGATATAAATTAATACAGCAAAGATAGCATATAAATTTGATAATCATCACATCAGATAAACAAATTTATTTTGATATTATGAATTTTCCAACAATATAGACAATCAGCCAATAAAACTTAATATTAATATTCCATTTCTTAACATGGAATCGCTTTACTTCTTTACTTTTGAGAAAAAGCAATTGGCTCAACGCGAGAACTTTGCAACCAAGCAGGCAGCCTGCACCGCATGGCTTAACACCAACCGCTCAAACGAGAAGAACGAACTGAAGGGCACCGCAGACTATCAGCGCGTACAGAAGCTAAAACGTGGCTTCGCCTTCTCCAACATCAATCAGGTAATCTACAAAAACATGGACGATGAAGGCAACATCAAACTGCCAGAAAGTACCACCCCAACGACTAAACCGAGGAGTGGTGTTGGAGGTGGCGGTGAGATAGAAGATATACTACATGAGGTTGCTTTAATGGTCAACCTCTTATTTATGAGATTATATTTTGATTGATTCAAGAATAATCTTAGCTTTGTTTTCATCGATATAAATGTAATTACCTCCTACTGGAAATATATCAAAGAAATGTTTCGCAATATATGAATACACAACTTTGTTATCTTTGATAATTCCAACAGTCCACTCAAAATCTATAGAGCAGATGATAGGTTTCTTATCTCTTAGAAAGTTTAATGACCAACTATAAAATGGTTTTGTGTTAGTGTCGGCATAACAATCGTTCCAAACAACAAACCTTATTTTTGCATTACTATTTTGTTTTCGCGTATCAACCAATATTTTGACCATGGAAACTTCATCAGATTTCATTTTTTCTTTCTTTTGTATAAACCCCATGGATATTCCTAACTTATATGATTCTCTACACACATTCCACAATTCAGCAACTAAACAGCCTCGTTTCTGATAGTATTTAATTGCACTTTTGTGTAAATATGTTGCTAATCCTATTCTCAAAAAGTTTGGATTAACGCAAACAGCACGAAAAGTTATTTTTATTCCATCTTTTGGTGGAGAAAATGTCAAAAATGCAACAGCTTTTCCTTTATGTCTAATTACAAATACTGTATGCTCTACAAAAGCATCATGTATGAAGCCATTTAGATTATGGTAAAGGGCATAACCTTTAAGCTCTTTATGGTTGTTATAAGCATCGGTCAACCACTCTGAAATATATTCAAAGTCATTCATTGTCGGCTTCTTTATTAAATGGAACTGACTTAGTGGTATCCTTTTTATGTTCTTATTCATGTTTATATCAATATATAAATGTTAAAAATATATGTAGATTTGATGTTTTACTACAATTTCTTTGTCATTCAAATATATTACTGTAATTTTGTCTGCAAAATTATCAAATATTATTGGTATATCAAAGAAATAATAAAATAATCATCATAATAATTAAATAATGAGCCATAATTTCTGCTACAACTACAGTTTTCTATCTGATTGGATGAAAGCCAATCCACATATTAAACGCATGGATTTATTAAACACATTAGAAATGTGCGATTATGGGACTTTGGCGAAATGGCTTAATGGTGTCACTATGATGCCATTGACTCAGATTATGAAATTTTGTAACCGATACAATGTACCCATTACTGCATTTTTCTATGATGAACTCGCGGATGATAATTCTGTTTTTTCACCTCTACATATTGATGCTATGATAGAACCTGCAAATGGGTGGCCTGATTCAAATCGTAAAGCGGGCATAAAAGTGTGTGATCCACGCTCAACAGAACACATTGTTTCCAATTTGCCTAAATATGTACGATTAGCAGCCAACATACAATCAAAAAAAGAAGATACTACACAACAACAGCCTGTGAATACAACAGCCTTTTGTCCTCATTGTGGAGCAAAAGTGAGAGTTGGAGTTGTGCTTATGGCAGAATAAAATGGTTATACAACAAGCAAATTAAATATGAAACTACAAGATATTATCAACAAAATTGATATTTGGCAAGAATGGCATGATAATTACTGCTACTTTGTGCCAAAATTCATAGAAAGCGCAAAGACTTGCGAAAGTTGGCAAGATTGGGACAAGGATTTGTTTTATGAGTTCTTTGAACGAGGAAGAGATCAATGTGTATCATCTTTAACGCAAGGGTATTTTACAAATGAAGAAAAGGCTAATATAAAGGAAGATTGGAAAGAATTGGCTCCGATGCTGAAAACTATAGCCGAAAGTCAAGATGAACCATTATGGGATATCTACAATAAGATAAAATCGTTTCTTAGAGAACGAACCAGTCAGGATAGAAGAGCTGCGACCAACCGTCTGATTGCTTCATTACAACCAAACTTGCTTTGTACAATAGTACAAGAGAGCTGTTTAAAGGAAACCTTTAATCGTATGCGAGATGCGGGGTTAAAAGATGTTCCAGAATTTGATTCTTATAGTTGGTTCAAAAGCAGTTATCTTCTTTTGGCTTACTTCAAAGACAAATTAAAAAGCTATTCTGCCTATGACATTTGTACTTACCCATGGCAAGTTCGTGAATATCTTATAAACTTATCAAAAAACCAAATACATTATATGGAAAATATTCAATCATACATAAATCTTCTTAAGGCAAACAAAAACCTTGTTCTTACTGGTGCCCCAGGTACAGGCAAGACATATCTCGCAAAAGAAATAGCAAAAGCTATGGATGCAGAAGTAGAATTCGTTCAATTTCATCCGTCTTATGACTATACAGATTTTGTGGAAGGATTGCGTCCAATAAAAGGCTCCAATAATCAAATATTTTTCGAACGTAAGGATGGTGAATTCAAAAAATTCTGCAAGGAAGCAATCATAAACAAACCAGTTGATAATGATGAATTTCAAAGCTATTGGATAGAATACTTATTAAATATACCATCACAAATTACGATTTCAGGTATCTTTAACATATATTTGAGCAGAAATAAAGAATTGACAAGGTTGGATATTAACGACATAAGGTATTTTGAATCAGAACACATCCATTCAAACTCATATACTTATAGTTGTGACGATTTAAAGAGAATTTACGATAAGAGTTATTCACCTGAAGATTTTTGTGGGGATGCTTACTTTATAAGATATGGTGAAATAATAATTTCCGATATGGAAAAAACTATTGGGCTTCCCTCAAAACACTCATGTTCAGGAGGGGCTTATGTGTTCATCATTGATGAAATAAACCGTGGCGAACTCTCAAAAATATTTGGCGAACTATTCTATGCTATTGACCCTGGTTATAGGGGTGAGAAAGGGAAAGTAAAGACACAATATCAAAATCTTATTGATAATGATGATGTTTTCGTAGATGGTTTCTTTGTACCAGAGAATGTATACATTCTTGCAACTATGAACGACATAGACCGAAGTGTGGAAAGTATGGACTTTGCTTTACGCAGACGTTTCGCATGGAAGGAGATAAAGCCAGAAGACCATCTGGAAATGCTTTCAGAAAAGCTCGACCATAATACTTGTGATAAGGCTATCAGAGTTATGAATGTGTTGAATGAAGAGATTTCCAAAACTCGTGGTCTTGGCTCCGCTTACCAAATAGGACCAGCTTATTTCTTGAAATTAGATAAAGAACACTATAATGGCGATTTTGCAGCATTCTGGGATATGCATATTGAAGTTCTCCTCAAAGAATATCTTCGTGGTTATAGCAATGCAGACGCAAAAGTAGAAGAATTTAAGAACATATATTTTGATTCGCTGAACGGAAAAGCTATAGATATTGCTGACTGATGATAACAATTCAAGACAATAACTATCAAGGAAAAGTCTGCTCTCTTCATGATGTAGCAGACCTACTTTCTATTGGCAACAAGTCCATCAGACAATTATGTAATGAGAATGAGCATCTGCTTGTTTTTCCATTGAGCATAGATGATACTGATGACAGAATTGGCGATAGCACGATTGTTGACATCTATGCAGAAGATGAAAACTTTGTCAGAATCAAGTCAGGAAATATAATGGGGTTTGTAGGACGCAAGAACCAGCAAATGAAGATATATTCACGTTTCGACAATCAGGAACACGATTACTTTCTTCACTATATGCTACAGAAGGTCTTTTCATTCAACATTTTTAATTTGGATTTTACATCATCAGAAGATAATGTTTTCGAATTTCTTGTCTACATGTTCCCAGCTATGTTGAAAAAAGCTATGCGTCAAGGTGTATACAAAGAATACAGAAAATTTAGACACAACGACGCTAACGTACGGGGCACGATAGACATTAGTCGTCATATAAGGGAGAATATTCCTTTCCGAGGTACTGTTGCATACAATACAAAAGAATACAGTTTTGACAATTCAATTACTGAGCTTATCCGTCACACAATAGAATACATAAAGACAATACCTTCTGGTGATATAATCTTATCGTCTGACAAGACTGTTGAAGACTGCATTAAGAAAATAATTTCATATACTCCTTCTTACAGTCATACAGAAAGAATAAAGATTATACAGGACAACCTACTTCCTTGCAATCATCCTTTTTATACGGAATACACAGCTTTACAAAAACTATGTGTTCAGATCCTTCGTCAGGAAGAAATCAAGTACGGAACTGACGATGACAGAATTTACGGAATCTTATTTGATGGGGCATGGTTGTGGGAAGAATATCTAAACACTCTCTTGTGTGAAAAAGGATTTATACATCCCGAAAATAAGTTAGGAACAGGAGCTATCTATCTCTTTGAACATGGAGGACAAAGATTCCCAGATTTTTGGAAACAAGATATTGTCCTGGATGCAAAATACAAAAAACTTGCCATTAATGGGAACCGTCTTGATATTGAACGCGATGATGTACATCAGATCATGGCATATATGTACAGACTTAAAGCATCTAAAGGTGGCATTGTATGTCCTTATGATGGTGAGAAGAATAAGATTATTTCTCAAAATATGCATAAGGATAGTTACTTAGGTTCTTTGTCGTTGTACGCTTTGGCAATATCAAAGAATTGTAGTTCGTATCAAGATTTTACAAAACGTATTGTTGAGAATGAAAGGATCTTATTGGAAGAATTGTCATAATCGTTCTCCATATATAATACGAAAACTCGGGGCTTGTCAGAAAACATCAGCCAATATGTCAAATCCATAGTGCATGAAACAAGAAACCGTGTCAACGATGACATGAAATGTGTCGGTAAAGGTTTGTGGCATGAAGATTGTATAATTCATTATCGGAAGACGGCAGAAACAGCGTTTCTTGCATTACTCCATACGGAATGGTGCAAGAAACGCTGTTTTTGCGACCAAACCCAAAGGAGCGAGTAAGGAAACAACGTGCACGGCTGATTCCATGAGAATTATTATCGGAAACAACGTAGAGATGGCATAAACAATCTATTTAACGCAACAGAAAACGGAGTTTCCACAGTATTCATCTTAAAACTTTTATCAAACTATGAGCGAAATAGGAACTCTTAGCTTGGAGCGTCTAAACAACGGCGCACATTTTCTGTTCATTTCAAACGTGTTGGCACGTGCTGAGGCCGATGCGAATGTAAAGAGTAAGCTCAGCGCACAGATTGTATCGCTAAAGGCAGCCATGGAGCAAGAGGATGAGGACTTGAAAATCTCGCAAAAAAGTATGCTGACCGATGATATCGCTACAGCCGATGCTGAGCGTGACGGACTTTACAGCGGTTACAAAAAGGCTGTTAATGGCTTCAAGAATCTGCCTGTGGAGAACATGGCAAAAGCAGCAAAGGTACTGACGCAACACATCAAGGACTATGCCATCGACCCAAAGATGCAACTTGAAAGGAAACGGGACACTAGTGATTATTAAACATAAATATGTCAAAGAATTCCACTTCTGCGTGATTTTTCGGTCTTGAAGCATTAGGGGGGGTAGTTTGATGGGGATCGGACCCATAATCTGGTACTTCGGACACCTGCTCTAATCCAATTGAGCCACCTCGCCAGTTTTGCTATAACAGATTTACCACTCCGCTATCGCTTGTCTGGAATGCCATAGTCTATCCAGCGCTCCTGCGGATAATAGCCTTTGATGACCTTCTTGGTCTCGCTATAAGTCTCCTTGACAGTCATAAAGGTTGCGTTCATGTGCTTTACCTTTTCACTAAGTTCAGCACGTATCTTGTCAACCTCTGCACTTTGCTGTTCGAGTGTTGAGAGATTATTCTCAAATTTAACTACTTCTTCGTTCGTCACTCCACGCTCACCCCTTTCGCTGATGTGTCGCTTCACCCCTTTCACGAACGTACGGCTCTTTTCAAGCTGGATTTCTATCGTTTTTGCCATTTCTATAAGATTTTAATTGCTCCTGTTTGTTTTCTTTTTACTATACAAATTTACAAAAAACATGTTCTTGCGTAAATATAAAATGTATCTTTGTATAAGATAAGCTGTGTCTCAGGATATCTGCGGCAATACGTAAGGCGCCAACGATAAGCCGAAGAATTGGTTATTGGGAAATTGACAGTCTGGAAAGACTTCACATGTAAGTGCAAGAGAATTATGATGAACAACAGAAAGCAAATAAACATCCAGTATTACGACTCGCCAGGCGGCCAATTGGTCTTGGCTTCTTTCGCTGACAGTCTATGCCTTTGCGATTGGAGCGACAATCCTTTTGCAGAGCGCAACATGCGTAGACTTACAAGGGGCATGAATGTTTCTTTCAAGACTGGGACAACCTCTGTCTTAGAAGAGACCAAAAGACAACTCGACGAATACTTTGCCGGCAAGCGCAAGGCTTTCGACATACAGTTACGACTGACGGGTACTAATTTTCAGAATGAAGTGTGGAACGCTTTGCTCGACATTCCGTACGGAGCGACAAAGAGTTATAAGGATATAGCGCGATACATCGGCAAGCCCAAGGCCGTAAGAGCCGTGGCTGGAGCCATAGGCGCGAACGGCATCAGCATCCTGATCCCTTGTCATCGAGTAATAGGCAGCGACCATTCACTGACAGGCTATGCGGGAGGATTGGAGGCAAAGAAAATGTTGCTTGGTGTGGAGACGCAAGCATAAATAATCATGTAGCCGTGGCCACCAAGCTATTGTATTATAAGTGAGATAGTAAAAACTTTATAAAAGCCGAAGCCTTTTAGTTAAATAATCGCAATGTTTTAGCCTCCGAACGTCATGATTATAACTAAATAGATATCTTTGTGCTGTAAATGACACATCGATTATACATACACCATAACGCCCTTCGTTTATAGTAAGTCGTCTAAACACCCCTTTTGCAGACAACTTATTATTAACGAATCAGATATTTAATGGGCTTAATCATATTATATTTTTTAGGTGCTCTGTCACTATCCTTTTTA
>ERZ1034680.1264-NODE-1264-length-9990-cov-10.031907_pt1 | contig 9990 bp, 4 predicted proteins | sample MGYA00520639_ERZ1034680 | MGnify/ENA primary metagenome ERZ1034680 (study PRJEB33766, sample SAMN09781760) | gut metagenome | biome: gut microbiome | host: Homo sapiens | place: Madagascar | study: EMG produced TPA metagenomics assembly of the PRJNA485056 data set...
CCGCCAGCCTGTATGATAAAGTCCTCAACTGTCTCGTTGTCGGCATACTTATACACACCGGGGAACTGCACCTCGCCGCGTATGGTGATGGTGCGCTCCGTCATGCGCTCTGTCTTCGTGGCTACGAAGAGCACGTCGTTCTCCTTCAGCGGAATGTCAGCCACCTTGCCGCTCATTATGCCTTCCACGTCCACGCTGATTACCTCCAGTGTGCGGTCCGGCTTCATGCGGTGCATCACGGCACGCGAAGTGATGGCCTCTTCTGTCACGCCGTCAGCATGCTCGATGAGCGAGCGCACGCTGTTCACCTGTCCGTTCAGATTATACTTGCCCGGACGGAACACGGCTCCCTTTATCTCCACGGTGTTGGAGTAACGAGCCATGACGGAGTCGACGCTTACAGAGTCGCCGTCGGCAATGCGGAAGTTAGAGAAGTCGAATTCCTCCACGTTATATGCAGAATGGTCGATGCCGCTCTTGCGGTTGACGCTGACAGCCTTGCGGTAAGCGTCGCCCGTGAATCCGCCCGAATACTTGAGGAGCGAAGCTATCGACTCGTTGGCTTTCATCTCATAATACATAGGACGCTTCACCTTACCCGTGATGTTCACGAGGCAGTCGTACGGTCCAACTACGATGACGTCGTTGTCGGCAAGGCGTACGTTGCCCGTAAGCTTGCCGTTGAGGATATAGTCATAGATGTCGACAACAGTAACAAGGCGGTTGTTACGATAAACCTTGATGTTACGCAACGTACCTATCTCGTTCGTGCCGCCAGCCATGTAAAGGGCATGGAAGACAGTGGCAAAGGCAGAGAGCGTGTACGTACCCGGAGTCTTCACCTCGCCCATCACATTCACCATGATGGTGCGGGTCTGTCCCACAGTCAGACGAATCTTGCTGCTGCTGTAGCGGCTGCCAAGGGTGGAGCGCAGACGAGCGTTGGCCTGCGCGACGGTCAGACCGCTTACCTGCACCGGCCCGAAGCCCTCAATGGTAATGCTACCGTCAGGCGACACCGTACACTGCTCCGACTTCTGCGACGCTCCATACACGTCCACGAAGACGGCATCACCAGGACCGAGACGATAGTTCTGCGGAGTGGCGATGTTCATGTTCGGCTCGAAGGTAAGCTCCTCATTGTTAAAGATATCGCGTCCGAACACCTTCTTCTTTCTGGCTTCACGCTCGGCAAGAAGCTGCTCCAGCATCTGCGCCGTATCGGGCACCATCTCGAACATCTCCTTCTGATAGTCCATAAACTCCTCGTCGGTTTCGTCGTACGTATGCTTATAGTTACGGTCGCGCTCCGACTTCACACGCATATTCGAGTAGTTCTGCGCATAGCTGTCTGCCTCACGTCCGTAGTCTTTGCGGGTGTACTGGTCGCGCGTCTTGCCGTTATTGGTGCGCAGACGTGTGTCCGTCTTTGCAGAAGTGTCGTCGCTAACATTGCCAAGACCGCCCTGTTTCAGCTGGCGCTCATATTTATTGCGCACACGGCGAATCTGCGAAATGTCAACGCCACGCTGCATGAGGTCAGTGACAATCTGCGACTGCGACTTACCCTGCTCCTTCGCCTTCATGACGTACTGCATAACCTGCGTGTCGGTCATGGACGACTGTGCCGAGACAGCCATAGGCATGATCAACATGAAGATTAAATAAATCAAGTATTTCTTCATAACTTGTAGATATGTGTGTGTATTAGTATGGTTACTTTTTTCTTATTACTATTATATATTAACTCAAAATAATACATTTTGTTGTACCGAAAGCCATATTAATTAAAAGCTTTTACTTATTAAGCGCTTTGTATATATCGTCAAGCACCAGTCCGGCAATGGTAAAGCCGAAAATAGCCGTGATGTGCGACATCGATCCATTAATCTGCGCTTTCTGGAACGAGCAGGGATCGTCGCCCGTGTCCGTGCCGCGGTTTTCGAGCAGTTCCTCGCTGTAGACACACTGGAACTTATGAGCAGGAATGGTCTTGGCACGCTTCATGCGCTTCCTCAATGCAGCGCCGAGCGGACAGCCGCGCACCTTCCAGAATTCTGCCACACGAATGCGTGTCGGGTCCATCTTGAGCGCAGCCCCCATTGACGAGAACAGCACAGCCCGCGTCTGACATGCCAGCAGTATGAGCGCCGCCTTGTCCTTCAACGAGTCGATGGCGTCCACAATATAGTCATACTCGTCCAGGCAGAACTCCGAAGCGCTCTCCTCCGTGAAGATCTTCTGAATGGCAGTAACCTCACACTCAGGATTGATCTCCAGCAGACGCTCCTTCAGCGCCTCCACCTTCGGACGGCCCACAGTCTTCGTCGTAGCCATAAGCTGACGGTTGACGTTAGACAGACACACGCAGTCGCTGTCCACGATGGTGATACGGCGGATGCCCGAGCGCACCAAGCACTCCACGCACCAGCTTCCCACGCCGCCGACACCGAATACGATGACGCGCTTGGAAGCTATATTCCCCATTACATCCTCACCAAGAAGCAGTTCGGCACGCTTGAAAATGCCATTCTCTATTCCCATATTCCTAATAATATTCACATTGTTACAAGCTGCAAAGTTACACAAAAAAATCCCAATCACTTACTATTCCACTTTTATTTTCATCAGACAAGGAAGACAGAATCATTTTAGTAGATAGCATAATGGCTGTTTGCCGTCAACAGACCGGCAAACAGCCATTATTGATTTATTCGAAGTCAGCTTGTTGTTTTTCCAATAGCCTAACGACACATATATCAGGGCATTACTCTGCCACAAGTCTTACTGGCATGGCACGGTATCGTTTCGTGTTCTTTCCAGACGAACCCGACACAAATCGGTAGTTTGACATGTTAAGGCTCTTGCCGAAAGCGTCAAGGTACAAGTACCAGAAGCCGTATTCAGGACTTTTTTCAGAGAATCCCTGATAGTCAGACAGGCGTGAGCGTGTCCATAGGTTGGCATGATAGCTGTCCTTGTAAACCGCGTCCTCGTCGTTCTTGCCCTCATAATATCCGCTCATAGGGATAAATATCTGGGGAATATCCCTATCCATGTCTTCCGTATTAATTCTCAGACAGTTGTACACCTCGCCATAATGAGTCTTCTCCTCTACTATCGCCAAGTTATTGTTGTCTATAAGACCTTGCAGACACATGTTGTCGCACACCTTGAAGCTGTCTATTGCCAAAGCTTTTACCACATGGTCATCTGTTTTTGCCGAGTTAGAATTATCAGCCTCCGAAATCTTAAAGTAGCAACCTATTGCTCCCTTGTTGTCTTTAAGGGCGGTTGTGGAAGGAGAATAGTAGCCGTTGTTTGTGGCACCAAGGTTGCGGTCGAGCATGTGGTAGATCTTGTTCTCGGTAGTTCCGTCTTTTTTAGTAACCTTAGCCTCTACATCAACCATCTCATAATAGCGCCACCCCGAAGCCTTGCTCTTGCCAAGCTGATAGTTGGTTGTCAACTGAGCAAACAATCCTACATGATAAACCGGATAGGTTACCGTAATCTTGGTTCTCGCGTTGGTGATAGTTATAATGGTAAATGCCTCATTGCTAATCCACCTATTATAATTATTGACGTTATACGATTCGTCCGAATTGTTGGCAAGCCTCACCTCCCAGAATTTTTTATCACTGTCGAGCTTTACTGTCACTCGCGGATCATTGCACGTCATATCATCTTTATCAATATATGGTATAAGATAGTAAACCGTATTTTTTCCCACAAAGAAGTGGAGTCCGTCGTTGCGCACTCTGCCTTGGTTCTCCGCTGGCCATATGCCCTGAAGCTTCGAGTCCATCCAGCTGAAGTAGTCTTTCTGTTCTTCCTGAGTAAGTCCGTCAAGTCCTCGTATCTGCACCTTTCTTTTTTCGTCGTGACGGAAGTCGTAACCCAACTGTGTAATCTCTACATCGAGCGACAAGTCGCCTGATGTTATTGTCACTGTTCCTGTATGCGCAGACGATTCGAAGTTCTCGGTCAGAGAAAGTTCGATAGTGTACAGTCTCCCTGTTGGCAAGGGGTGTCCAGCTGTTGTCGGCAAATCGGCGCTTGCTGTTTCCGTGTAACCAGTAATCCAACCTGCATTCGACTTCACATTATATTTAAAGTCAGGCTTGTTGGTAGTTACAAACGTCACAGTAGCCTTCAGTACGTTACCATCTACAGTCTGCTTGCCACACACGCCAAGTTCGTAGTCCTTACATGCTATCATGTCTACAATAGGAGGATTGTCGTCAACCACCACTACAGACAGTCTGTTCTCTGGCAGATTAGTTTCTGCTTCAGCTTCTTCTGCTGTCGAATAGCCTGCATGATTTACAGCCGTGACCTTCACCTGATAATGATGGTTGCGAAGAAGAGCCATCGGAGTAAAAGTGCCGTTCGGATTCTTTGTTTGGAACGCCACTTTATAATAAGTCTCTGGTCCATTATAATACTTTGCCTTGATTATCATGCATGCCTTGTCGGCAGGTGTCTCATAAAAAGGTTGCTCACCCGTAGCAGTAGCAAAATTGTCTGGCTTGGCGGTACAAGCCACCGATGACAATGCCACTTCTGAAAAAGACCGTGTGGCTATAGTGCCCGATAAAGCAGTGTTGACAATCTTGAAACCTGTTATCTCGAAGTTGGTAAGCGACGCATCCTTAGTAACAGAAGCTTTGGCAAACTGCCTGACCAATGTCAATGAGGTTTTGCCACTAAGCAGGTCTGTCACCGTAATGCTTCCCCAACATACGGGAGCGTTGAGGTCAATATCGGTGCGGCGGACAGCATTATAGAGGTTTATCTTTCCATTATCATCCTTGGCATCGCTCTCTGTTATTTCGGCATTGGCAACAACATGCAGCGTTGCGGTTCCTTCCATAACCTTCACCTTCACCTTGCAGGTGCCGTCGTCATTCGGCTTGATGTCCGCGCCTGTGATATTGCTCATGCCAAGATAATTGGCTTCTGCATCGTAGCACAATACGCAGAGTTTGTTGATTTGCTGCTGCTCGTTTGCTCTTGTCGCCACAGTATTCTTGGTGAAATTAGGCAACTTAAGAGTCAGCACCACTCCATCGGACGGCACATCGGGTGTGTCGCCTCCTACAATGTCTCTGATGTCGCTGCAAGCAGCCAACACCACAGACAAGAGCATGAAGAGCCAAATTGTCAATTTCTTGATATACATATCGTTGTCTTTTAATTATTACTTTTTAAATGGGAGCTCCCTTACTCCATTTCTTTGTGCCAGGATCGTATGAGCCTTCCACAACATAACGGTTGCCGTGCATCTTGGTTGAGGGATAGTTATCACCGTCGAACAGTGTAGTATGAATCTCATCACCATTTACCTTAAGCACCAGAATCTTATCATACTCCCCTAATGGGGCTTTAAGGTGGAGTATGGTCTTGTACCAGCCTTTTTTCTTTCCGTATTCATTGCATTCAAATTCGCCAGAAACATAGTCATTGCACCACAATGTAAACTTATCATCTTTACCTCCAGGGTTTACTCCATATTGACAATACCAAGCAGTTATTTTTTTGTTCTTGGTATATATGGTATACTCTACGTCTACAACGGTAGGTTTTTCGTCAAAAACTCTGTAGTAAGGATCCGACAAAGGGTCATACAGATACCAGCCTTCATTGTCCTCATAGTTGAAGAGCGTGATGCCAGGGTCGTTGTGATGAGTGAAACGATGCGACTGGAAACCCGTGGCGAGGAATGTACCATTGCTGAAAATCAGCAAGGTTTGTCCAGGCTTAATCGTCTTCTGAGCCTTTCCATCCTTATTGACTCCAACCGACTTAGCACCTACTGGTATACTGTAATAGTACCAACCGGGGTTGTTATTGTCGGCTGTCATCTTACTGCCAGGCCACCACTCACCTTTATAATCATTCATATCTTTATCATGCGACACAGTGTGACGTGTATCGGCAGTTTTATCGTATTTTTTAGTGAAATACCATTCTGTATTATTCTCGTCCTTAGTACCATCAGCATTTGTCTCACCTATCTGCGTGTATACATACACAAAGTGGTAATCAGAATGTGGCGATTTGTCTGAACCCCATTTTGCTTTTGCGTCCTGCTCTTCCCACCAACCGTCACGCCAGTTGTAGTTTTCATCGCCAAGACTTGAATCCTCATCATGCATCAGCGAATGCTTATACTCCTCGGTACCGCCACCATTACACCATGCCAAGTCGTTAATGGCTCGCATATATATAAAGTAGTTGCCCTTTGGCGGACGCACCGTTACGCGTATCTGTTGCTCCATATATATGTCTTTATCGGCTGCATCTTTGTCAACTGCATCATTCGACTTTACCGTAAATACATGCGTGGTGGTTGTTCCCGGGTTGGATGTTGCCGTAATGGTGAACTGGCCATCAGCTACCTTTGGGTCTTTGCACTTAATGTTTATTGTCGACTGAGCATACGACACATCATAACCACCCTTCGGATTGTTGCTCCAATCCGAAGGAAACTGAATGCCACCAAGGTTGGTTGAGAAGTTCACCACCTTGGTCAATTCGGACGGATTTTTTGGGTCGTAAAAGATTACAATATCCACAGGATCCACCTTGAAGTATGGTGTAACATCGTACGAAACATAAAGATATTTCTTTATGTTGCCAGCCTTTATCCATACTTTGGCAGTACCTTTAAGAGTATCAGCATCTGCAAAGTCTTTTACCGAGAGATCTGGATTTATACTGAATCTTATACGATGAGTTGCAATATCGTTAGTTGCGACAATAACGGGCAACTTTCCTGTTAGATTCTTTTCAATCTTCGTATCACATCCGAGCTCAATGTCGCCATTCGTTACATTTGTCAGATAGTCGATGAATGCTACTTTTTGCGATTCTACCTCTGCCTTTGTGCTCGAAACCCAAAGCGTAGTATGGTTGAGGTCTACATCTATTGTTGCCATCTGCCAGTCCTTTACACCTACCACACAGTCGAGATCGATGTTGCCAAGACTCTTTATGCGGCCTACTATCTCATAATATGTGCCGCGTGGGAAAGTTGGAACTTCAGTTTTTGAGGTCTCGTCCTTACGATGTCCAAGGTTGATGTTGTAGCTGTTAGCGATGGCAGAACCACCTACAGCACCATCTACCTTCAATGCCGACTGCTGCGAAGCCTGTGCCACGTAGCGCTCGGGCAGATAATATGTGGCACGGAAGAGCCACTTCTCCTTTGAGTTTGCAGGTGCAGCTACGCCCTCACCTTTCACTTTGATGATGTCCTCGTTGTTGACATTGGCATTGGCTGGGGTTTCTGTCCACGAAGTATAGTAAGAGCCATTACTCGTAGATGCCGTAGCATCGTACAATTTCTGCTCGATGCCCTTAGCATAGTCGTCGCTTACACCAGTGTTAGTGAACTTGCCGTCCCACAACAGACTGGTCTGTGGCGAGAGTCGCTTACCCATAATATCGGTAATCTGCAATCCGTTAGACTTCAACGCTGCATTCATGTCAGCGTCTTCGGGATTGTATATAAGGTTAAGGCACACCTTTACACAGGTGAATTTCAGATTAGCCATCACGGTCTGAGGAGTCGTGTCCGTATTCTTTATGGTAATTGTTCCGTCGACAGTAGAGCCGTCGGCAGCCTTTGTGTCAGGCTCGTATATCATAGGGATGTTATTGGCTACGGGCATGCCTGGCTTTGACACCGGGGTGTTGTAACCCAACACCACTTTCTTCAAATCGTCTTCGGTTGTTATGCTATTGACATCGAGCACATCCTTCATGTTTGCCACTACGTACACACGATAGGTGCCGGGCTTTATCTGCAACTTATAAGAAGCAACTTTCTCATCGAGCATGTTGCTTGCTTCGGGCGAAGGAAGTTCCTGCGAAAGGAATGTTCCGTTGCCAACGGGGAAGGCATAAAGATGCAGGTCGTTGATCTTGCACTCGTCTACAGAGGCATTGTATGTAGGGTTGCTTGGGTCGAGACTGCTCGTAACATCATCGCCCTCGCGAGTAACTGGCACATAGACACACAGATTGCCCTCGGATGAAGCCGGGGTGTTGTACACATCGGCATCATCTGTGCATGCTGCCAGCAACAACAGGGCAGCAACAGAAAGGAGTATGTCTGCAAGTCGTTTCATTTATTTATGTTGTTATTAGGTTTCTATGTATTTTAGTTAAGAAGTCGCTGATAGTTGAAGGGGAGAAAACTATAAGCTTATGTGTTGTATGCGCTTTGCCCAGTCGAGCACACCAACAGAAAGGTTCAGGTACTGCCATTCGGTGCCGATAAGGAAGAAGTCGAGGCGATAGTCATACTCGCGGTCGAGATATTCCTGGATGCCGTAGTTCTGGGCTGCATAGGCATCGCGTCCCTGCTGGAGGATGTCGGGCAGGTTGATAAGAGCGACGGTCTTGCCCGACTCCTTATTATATATATGTAGCATGGCGTTGCGGTCGTTCTGCTCTGGTGGGAAATAAACCAGACGCGAGAGCGTCAGTCCGGCATGAGCCGTACGTTCCTTCACGTTGCCCGAAGCATCGCGGAAGTCGGTGGTCCATGTACGGAAAGGCGTATAGCGAAGCTTGGTGTCGCGAGCTAAAGAGTTGTCATAGTTGATGTGGCCGTTGTCGGCTATCACCTCGTAGCCGAAATCATCGGCAGAGATTTTGTCAGGTGCGTCAATCTGATGCAGCGAGATGGTGAGCTGCTTGGTGTCGCGCACCAAAGAGATGGTGTCGTGGGTGGCTTCCATGTCGCGCACGGCTGTAAGGTGCTGCGAGCGGCCTATCCACAGCGTGTCGAGCGGAGCCGAACAGTCGACGTCAGCCGTTTCGCCCGCCCCATTGCGGTCGAGCACGGTACAGAACTGCTTCATGTCCTCGCCGTCGGCGGGAGCATGAATGCGAAACTTGGCGCCCTTGGTGGCAAGCGCGTCTTCGTAACGCTTCTGCTTGGCAATGGCGAGAAACTGGTATTCGCCGGGCTGCAAGTCAAGGTGTACGGCAAAGTCATGGCGGCGGATGGGAGCGTCGGTGTCTGTGTTGAAAGCGTCCTGACGGAACAGATACTTGCCGTCCTTATCGTACACCATGACAACAACGCCTCCAACATGGTCGTTGAAAAGGTCGGCGCGCTGCGTGTTATAGTCGTAGCGGAAGTGCAGGTAAACGCCATTGTCGCATGGCTCAAGGTCGTCGTGCATCAGCGAGCAAGAAGCTATCAATGGTGCAAAGGCGAGTAATGAGCATAAAGATTTAACCAGTCCGTGAAACATAATGTTTGCCGTTAAATTAATTAAGATTGATTTAGATGTTGATGTTTGGATAGTAGCGGAGGCCGGAGACCTCCGCCACTTTTATGCTTTACAGTTTAGAGGTAGATGCTCTGGCTGCGCTTAGCCCAGCTAAGAATCTTAACCTCTACGTTGATGTACTGATCGTTCTCGTCATCAGGAACAGTAGGCTTAACCTCAGGAACCTCAGGATAGCCAAGACCGCTGATGCTTTCTACAGAAAGGTCGTACCAGTTGTTGCGGAGCACACCATAACGACCGAGGAATGCATTATTATCACCATTATAAGGAGTACCAGCAGTCCAAGGAGTCAGCTCGTTGAAGTGCTTTACACGGGCGATGTAGTATGCCTCACCGTGCAGATATGTAGCAATACCTGAAGTAATTTTACCTTCTTCTTCTTTCAAGCCAAGCTTTTCGTTGATTGTATTAACAACTTTCTGATCAAACTTATTATCAGCAGCGTCGCCTGTGTATGTGATGTTCTCAGCCTTAATAAGATGCTGACCAGCCGCACCACTAATATTATTATCAGTAGCATCAAGCTTTACAACATACTTTGCCTGCTCTGTAGCATCTGTAATGCCCATAGCAGTTACGGCTACAGTATGAATCTGCTCCTCAAGATCAGCTTTCTTCCAGATAGCGGTATTGTTACCAATCTTATAGAAGGTCTTTTCTGTTGTTCCTACAAGAG
>ERZ1034680.1267-NODE-1267-length-9985-cov-11.360826_pt1 | contig 9985 bp, 14 predicted proteins | sample MGYA00520639_ERZ1034680 | MGnify/ENA primary metagenome ERZ1034680 (study PRJEB33766, sample SAMN09781760) | gut metagenome | biome: gut microbiome | host: Homo sapiens | place: Madagascar | study: EMG produced TPA metagenomics assembly of the PRJNA485056 data...
CTTAATATGCAACCAAAGAAATTAAATAAACAAATATCAAATAAACAAAAATCAATTACAAGTAAGTTAAAAAAATATTGTGAAACTTATGGGTTAACACAATCTGAATTGTCTAAACAGATGTGTATGAGCCTACCGACTATTAATAGACTTTTAAAAGAAACACGAATAGTGAATAATTCAACTTTGAGTAAAATAGATATCTTTTTAAAGAACAAAGGTTTTAATAACGATTGTGTAGAGTCAACCGTAGAAGAAAGATCTGCACCACAAGCTATGTTTTTAGGACCAACACCAAACGAAGACACCGATATACTTTTCCCAGAGTTACCAAGTGACGATTCTAATATAACGGTTGTAGATTTTGACTTAAATAGTTCTGAAAAAACTACCGATATTACTATTCCTGATGAAACAGATTCAAAAGAACTATATGGTATCAAAAAGATATATAACGAAAATCATGAAAAGATACAAAAATTAACTGAAGAAATTAATAAATTAGTACAAAGAGAAGCTGTACTACTAGACATACTAAAAGAAATCGAGAGGTTATAATTATGGATTTAGCGATTAAAGTTTATGATATTGATTATTCGTTTTTATTAAAAAATTATCTGAACCCCGAATATTGGAATAAATCATGGCATTTGTTTGTGTATAAAGATTTTGTATTTGATTTATCAATGTATAGTATTGATTGTGAAGATAAAAAAATTTGTTTTAAAATTAAAGGAACACACTGTGAAGACAGCAGGGCTACTTATATTTATTATTACCTTAATAACACAACAATACCTGTGCTTAAAAAACAAATAAATGGTGCGATAATAAGTGTTATGGAAAGTCTTGAAAAATATGAAATTCGTGAGCAAAACGGATATAATCATCTATGTAAATTAGAATATGAAGAAAACGAACAATTAGAAAGTTTAGCAGTTGATTTCTTAGATGAGCACGGAATTGACAATAAAAAGTTACGAGAGTTATTTATAGATGACTACAAAAGTGCTTATGGTACAATGTATGAAAAAAAAGAAACATATATTGAGAATAACTTATATACAGTATTTACGGATATGTTTGTTACTTTCACGAGTATCACTAAAGATGAAACAAGACTTAATAACATACTTGCTAAAACAAGAAATACCATTGATTTAAATAAGATTAATAAAGAGCTTGAAGAGTATGGTTGCACTCTAACTTCAAAAGAGCATTTAGAATATTTGAAAGATGGTTTAGAGGAGATTGAAATATAATGAAAGGTATTTGGGAAAAACTAAACATCCTATATGTGAACAAAGGTCTTAGAATATTTCCTGTAATGGAAAATGGAAAATTACCAATACTAAAAAGTTGGCAAACAGAATGTTCGGCATCATTTACACAAATTTTGTATTGGATTGAGAACGCTAAAAATTGTAATTGGGGACTTCCAGCAACACCAAATAACCTATTTGTTATAGATTTAGATGTACATGATGAAAGTAAGAATGGGATAAAAAACTTTGCGAAGTTGCTTTCTGATATCGGACTATCCTGCGAAGAAGCAAATACTCTTATCCAAGTTACACCATCAGGTGGTAAACACTTAATATATTTATCGGATAATGAATTAAAAGAAGTTGCAAATACTTCGCAAAGTTTTGATAAATATCTTGGTATTGATATTCGTACAAGTGGTTATATAGTAGTTGAGCCATCAGCGATAAATGGAAAAGAATACAAGTTTATAACAGATATTGAACCACAACCTATGCCAGAAAAATTAAAAGAGTTTATATTGAATAACTCTGAAAAAAAAGGCAAAGAAAAAACTCCTTATGTTAAACCTAAGGAGCAGGTTGAAATTGGAAATCGTGATACTTCGTTATTCCAATATATAACTCATTTATACTACAAAACAGATTTAGACTTTGACGAAATATTACTACTAGCCGAAGTGTTTAATGATAGTTTTGAAGAACCATATCCAAATCGGGATGTTGAATATAAGGTTAAAAAAGCTTTTGAAAAATCTCGTGGAAATAGAATAATAATTAATGTAGGAGGGGAAGATGAATAAAGATAATAAATATACTAATGATTATAAAAAACTAGAAAAAAGAAAGATATTAAATGAGATAAATATGTTTATTAGTATAGTCAATGTTCTTGTAAGTGGTTTAAATGCTTTTATATTCCACAATGAAATATTAACATATATTTGTGTAATTTTACTAATTACTACCATCACAACTTTTGGTTATTTGATAGTAACAGAATAAAAAAAATTGAGGAGGAGTCCTCAATTAAGAAATGAACAAAGTGCTAAAGTTAATTTAACACTAATATATTATAACATATTTGTGAAGTTTAGTAAAATCTATTGACTTATAGTGAATAATTATGTATAATTTAGATAGGAGGTAAGGTTATGGACTTTAAAGAAATGATGAAGCAAAAGAAAATGGAACTATCGATGAGCAACGCACAATTTGCTGAGTATATTGGTAAGCATCGTTCGTGGGTCGTTGCACTATTTAATCCGAATGCAATACCAAGACCTCTAAGAGAAACAACGATGTATGTACTTCATGATAAGTTAAAAATTCCGTTTGAAGTAATGGAAGAATATAACGAAAAAGTTTTAGAAAGTAGAGGTTAAGATATGGGTCTTAAACAACAAGTTGTAGGAAAAACATGGGAACAGGAAATAATTGATGCTTACTATGATAAAGGTTGGCAACCATTTAAAATACCGACAGAAATAAAAGGAACCTGCTTTGATATTATTTTAATTAAAAACTCTAGTTGCATGTGTATCGAAGCGAAACATATACAGGGTGATAAGTTGTATTTTAAAGGTAGCGGACTTTCAAAAAAACAAGATGAGTTAAATCATTTTGTGAGCCATTGTAAAACCAATGTTTATATTTTTGTTAAGTCAGACAAAACAGGATGTTTTTGGACAAGTTGGATAGAGGCTAAAAACCATTTTCTAAAAAAAGGTTATATTTGTAAAGAAGATTGTATAGATATGGGGGGTATGTTAGAGTGATATATAGTGTTGGCGATAAGTTAGAATGTTATAGTTCTAGTGGTAAATCAGTTTGTACGATTTCAGCGGACGGTATAAACTTTGAGGGATTGGATTGGGACGATTATGATTACACACTTGATGAAACGTATTATCCAACGAATCATGACTCAGTTACACTAGAAACAAGTGGTATAACTTGTAATGGTAAAACGATTAGAAGCTATATGGATTTGCTCACCTCGCAATTTATTAATTTAGAAGGTAAAGATGGTTGTTTAGAAGAAGCGAGAAACTTTAATCCTTGTGATTATTGTCCACTTGCTGATGAACAAAAGACATATCAAGCAATTATGAATAAATGGGGTATTAAATGGAAATATGAATATAAAAATAAGGAGGAGAAAGAAATGAATAAAGTTTTAGAATTACATTATGAAAGAAGAATAAAAAAATTAGGAGAGTTTTATAAAGAACTTAAAGAACAAGAATACAATGAATTAGAGGTTGTTAAAGAATTTAATAATATTGTTGAAGAATATAATAACAAAATGCAAGAATTAATGGGTAAATATAGAGAAGAAGATGAGAATATGTCTTTGATACATAAAACAGGCTATAATGAATACCCTTATGTACTTAGTCACGCCGTTAAAGATGACATTATTAAATCTTTAGGCAAACAGTATGAAGAAGATAAAAAAGCATTACTTGAAGAAAAAGAAACAATCGCAGCTGTTTTATCACTAAGTGAAGATAAAGATTATCAAGTTGAAGTATTGAAAAACTATGGAATACTTGATAAAAAAGGCATGATGATAGAGGATGATGAATAATGGATGAACCTATTTTTAAAAACTATAAAGAAAAACAAGCATATTATAGAGAGAAATATAAAAATAGGGGAACTATCATTCACATAAGTAAGGTAATTGATAGATATGGAAAAGTAAAACAACCTGGAAAAACTTATCATAGTGAGAAAGGTGAAGCCCGTACTATTAAAAGAAGAGCAAAAGAAGAAAAAATGAAAAAATAAGAAAGGAGAAGAAACTTAAATTATTATTTTAAATAAATGAGTTTCTTCTTTTTATATTTGGAGGAATTATGGTTAAATATACTAAGTTTGAATTAATAGAACGAATATTAACTGGGTTAATAACTGATGGTAGTTATTGGTTAATTGATAAGGTACTTTGTAAATGGGATGATGAAGGTAAACGCTTTATTTTAATAATGCACCCTAATAGAATCGCCGGTTTTGAATTTAATGATTTAAATGAAGTTGTATATGAGCTTGTAGATTATGAGGTGGAAAGTAATGAATAAAAATATTGGTGATATGACAATAGATGAGCTAAAGGACTTTATCATTGAATTACAAGAAGAAAATGGTAGATATGAGAGAATAATCGATAAAGCAATATCATACATAGAAGGTTTGGAAGAAAACGAATGGATATCTTTCGGACGAAGTATTCTATTCGATATATTGAAAGGTGATGAAAATGATAAAAATACTTAAAAAAGGATACAAAACAAAACCCGAAGATATTGTTTATGTAAAAAAGTGTTACATTTGTGGTTGCAAATTTACTTATCAATTAAATGACTTACATATGGGATATGATGATGTATATATTACTTGTCCCGACTGTGGTTATAGTCGTTCTATATTTTTTAAGAAGAAATACAAAGGTGATAAAATTGGTAATAATCGATGAATATACTAAAAAATAATTTTACGGTAATGGAAAAGAAGGTGATTAAATGACATACATAAAAAGTCCTATATTTTATATGGGAAATAAATATAAACTTTTGAATCAGCTTGTTCCACTTTTTCCGATAGGTATTAATGTATTTTATGACATATTTGGTGGAAGCGGTGTGGTGAGTGCAAATGTTAATACTAAGTATATAAAATATAACGAAATCAATAATAATATTGTCGAACTATACAAATTGTTTTTAAAATATACACCAGAAGATATTGATTATAGTATAAGACAATATATTCACTCTTATAACTTAAATACCGAAGGTACGAATGTAAGACAAAACGATCCTGATGTAAAAGAAGTTAGAGATTTTTATAACCAAAATTATATAAACTTTAGAGATGCTTACAATAAATCTAACAGAGACTACTTAATGCTATACACATTAACTTTCTATAGTTTTAGCAATTTGATTCGTTTTAATGGTAAGAACGAATTTAACATGCCTTATGGTAACAGATGCTATAGTATAAAACATTACGAGCAGATACAAGATTGGTGTAATTTACTTAAAAATAAAACGATTGAAATATCTAGTGAAGATGCATTTAGTATATTACAAGATACTATATTTAATAAATACGATTTCATATATCTTGATCCACCTTACACAAACACTCTCGCTATTTATAATGAGAAACGAGCATTTGGTGGTTGGACCATTGATAGTGATTATAGACTATTTACCATACTAGAAAAATTAGATAAATGTGGAATAAAATGGGGGATGAGCAATGTCTTTAAAAACAAAGATTCTATAAATCAACATTTAATAGATTGGTGTGATAAAAATAATTGGAATGTTTATCACTTAAATAAGACTTATTCAGCATTGGGTAAAGGAAATGCAAATAGTGATGAAGTTTATATTTGTAATTATTCACAAAATAAATGGGATGATTTGGATTAAAAAAAGAGGTGAGTTATGAAATTTTGGATAAATAATAGGCAATGGACTATAGAAGAGGTCAACAGCGATTGGTTATTAACAGAATATAGAAAAGAAAACGATAACGGCGTATATTGTTTTGGTTTAACGAGATATAACGAGCAAGTTATCTATATAAACACTGAGGTACATAGAGATGTTAAAAAGCAAACTTTGTATCATGAGTTAATGCACTGTTATTTATGGAACTATGCTCAAAACTTTAATGAAGTAAATGAGGAATTATTATGCGATATATCAGCAAATAGTCATGATATCATACACAAAATTGCAGAAACATACTTTGAATACTTTGAGTTGAAAGATAGTGATAATAATGGAGTTTAATGAACTAATAAACAATCGTTTATGGGGATTTGATTTTGAGGTCACAAAACATGATTGGCTACTTGTATTAATAAAATATTCAGATAAAACAAAAATAATTTTTCATAACAATTGTGCTGATGATATATTTAAGTTTATTGAAAAATATGATCCTATTTTAATAGGACATAACGCACGTTATTATGACCAGTACATTTTAAAAGGTATTGAATCGGGTTTTTCAGTAGAAGAAGTTAAAAACATTAATGACTATATTATTAATGGTGGACAAGGTTTCGAATTACAATATGATTATATACAACTCCCCCCAATATGGGATACCATACAAGATGTGGTTCCCCCAAAGAGTTTAAAAGAAATAGAAGCAAATCTTTTGATGGATATCACCGAATCTACAGTTAGTTTCGATATAGACCACCCATGGAACGAGCGAGAATATAATGAAATGGTTTATTACTGTACAAAAGATGTTGAAGCACTGTTTCCTTTATTTGAAGCAAGAAAAGGGTATTTTAAAACCAAGTACGATTTGTGTGTGTTATCGGGTATCGACCCCGCATATAACATGGGTCTCACCAATGCAAAACTTTGTGCGAAGTTTTTAGAAGCAAAAAAAGTAGACCGAGATGATGAAAGAGAATATACTATACCATCTACAATTGATATAAATTATGTTCCTAAAGAGATATTGAAATTTTTTGAGAGAGTACATGATAAAACAATTTCAGATGAAGAACTATTTACTAGTAAATTAGAATTTGATTTTCATGGTATGCCATCTGTGTTTGCGTCAGGTGGGGCTCATGGTGCGTTACCTAACTACAGATATGATGAAAAATTAAATCCTAATATAGTGGTTATTAATGTAGACTATTCTAGTCTGTATCCTCATCTACTTGCTCTCCCCGAATACAATTTTATTTCTCGAAATATTAAAGATAAAAATAAATACTATGATACTCTTCAACGAAGATTACAATTAAAACATGAAGGTAAAAAAGAAGAACAGTTACCACTTAAGCTTATACTTAATACTACTTATGGTTGCCAGAACAATAAGTATAATGATTTATATGATCCTAAAGGAGCAAGAAATACTTGTTGGACAGGTCAGTTGTTATTAGCATCTATGACCGAAGAAGTATTTCAAATAGGTGGAGTAAAGTTAATTCAAATAAACACAGATGGTTTGATGATTGAGTTACCACGAGAGAAGTTACCAGAGTATTATGAGGTTTGTAATAAGTTCTCTGAGAGAGTAAAGATAGGTGTTGAGTATGATATAATTCATAAAATAATACAACGTGACGTGAATAACTACATCATGGTTTACGGAGAAGAAGGACATTTAAGTATTAAAGCGAAAGGTGGATGTTTCGCTAGTTTACCTAAATTAACTATAGAAGAGGATGGAAGTGTTTCTAGTAAATATAAACCTGACTTTAAAGCTAATTCTTTAGCAATAGTTTCGGAAGCACTTGCAAAATATTTATTATTTGATACACCCATAGAGGAAACGATATTAAACGATGATACAACACACAAGTATCAACTCGTGTCTCATCTTGGCTCAACCTATGAAAAATGTGTTCAAGAAAGTGCGAACGGAGACATCTTATTACAAAAAAATAATAGAATATATGCTGGGCTAATACCGAGTGGGAAGATAATAAAAGTAAAACCGGACGGACGAAGAGATTCATTGGCTAACCAGCCACCAAATCCAATAATAGATAATGGTAATAAATGTACCATTGACCAAATTAATAAACAGTGGTATATTAAACTTGCTACCCAATGGGCTAATGATTTCCTAGGCATCAAGAGATGGACAGAATATAAAAAAGATGAACTACTAACCATGGCTAAAAACCTAGGTTTAGAAGTAGATAAAAAGACTAAAAAGGATGAACTAATAAAAATGATAGAAGAAAGAAATGAGGTAAAAGAAATGGCTACAAAAAAAGTAGAAACAGAAGAAAAAGAAATAACACAAAACACAGGTAATTGTGAAATTGCACTAAATATTTATCAAAAATTAAATATGATTAAATCTGAAATAGCAGAAATTGAGTTCCTTATGGATAAACAATTACCAACTAATATGGGAAGTGGTGAGTATGCAAGTATTGGACAGTACTACACAGCACTTCAAAATGCATGTATAAAACACAATGTATATTTTCAATGGGATGTTTTGACAAGTGAATTACATGAAAGTTTATTCAAACCAACATCAAAACCACCGCAACATGTATATGATGTTAAATGTGAAGCAACATTTATAAATCTTGATAACCCAAGTGATTTATTAGTAATTGATACTATGGCTAGTGGCTCAGACATTTGCGACAAGGCTATTAGTGGTGCGTCAACAATGGCTTTTAGAAACTTCTTTGATAAAAACTTTACACCAAAGTATTTAAACCAAGGTGGTGAAGAAATTATCTCAGGAGAGGAAGAAAAAACTGAAGCTCCTAAAATACCGGCATATATTCCACCGCAAAAGAAAGAAGAAATAAAAGAAGAAGTTGTAAGTACTAAACAAAATAGTACAGATGAAGATATTAAAAGAGTTATTGATACTATTATGAAAATAAGAGATATGAGTAATAACCCTGAGTATGGTAAATCAACATTAAACACAATTATGACAACAGAGATAACAGCAGCAGATTTACTTTCAATAGAATTAAAATTAAACAATAAGTTAGATGAGTTAGGAGGTAATAAATAATGAGTGCAGAATTATTATTAGCATTTATACTTGGTATCATAGGTGGTATATTATTATCGGTAATAGTTGTCTTTGGTATTTTTAGAAAATTAATAAATCTTAGTAAGAAAGAATTGGATAATAAATAATGGAATGGCATTATAGTGAAGATAGAAGAAGAATAATACTAGATACACCACCAAAGCAACTCTTGCGAATAAGCGGTCATCGTATGGCAACTGTACTTGGATTAAATCATTTTGCAACACCTTTCCAAGCGTGGGCAGAAATAACCAAGTTGTTAAAAGTACCATTTGAAGAGAATAAATACCTAATCATGGGTAGAGTGGCAGAGCCAAAAATAATAGATTATGTTAGAGATAAGTTCCCTAATGTAATGAGTATGGAAGAGTACTACGGGAATGCTATTGATGACTATCGTTATAATAATTTTAAATATGATAGCAAAATCTTTGGGGGAATGTTTGACTTTGTTTGTACAAAAAATGATAAGAAAACAATAACACTTATTGGTGAAATAAAAACAAGTGGGAAACCAGAACTATTCCAAAACAATAATGTTCCTCAAGAGTATCTTTTACAAGCTGCTTTATATGCTAAACTAAAAGGTTTGGATAAAGTATTGTTTGTTATTTCTATAGTAAACGAGGAAGATTATATGCACCCCGAGATGTTTGTTCCAACCGATGAAAATACAACATTGATTGTAAAAAAATTAGACGATTTGTTTTTTGAAATAGATGGTGAATATTGTGGTATTGATGATTGTATGAGAAAAGCTGAAGAATTTTGGAATAACTATGTATTAACAGGTATATCACCAGAGTTCGATGAAAAACTGGATAAAGATTATTTAGATATAATAAGATCAAGTAAACCATCAAACGATAACGATTTATCAACACTTTGTCTTGAAGGTATAAGACTTGCAAAAGAAATAAATGAACTTAAAGTAACATCAGGTTTATCTGTAAAAGAAAAAGAACTTAAAACAATTGAAAAAGCTATAAAAGAAGTTATGCTAAATTCAAATTTAGATTGTTGTGAAGGATATACATTAAAAAGAAATAGCAAACAAGTGTTCGATGAAGAGAGGTTCGCTAAAGAACATCCAAAATCGTACGAAGGATATTTAATAGATAAAGTTGAAGTAAAACTTAGTAAAAATA
>ERZ1034680.1274-NODE-1274-length-9942-cov-4.651057_pt1 | contig 9942 bp, 6 predicted proteins | sample MGYA00520639_ERZ1034680 | MGnify/ENA primary metagenome ERZ1034680 (study PRJEB33766, sample SAMN09781760) | gut metagenome | biome: gut microbiome | host: Homo sapiens | place: Madagascar | study: EMG produced TPA metagenomics assembly of the PRJNA485056 data set...
TCTAACACTAGTTCTAAATCAAGCTCCGGTTCTAAGTCAGACCTAGGTTCTAAAGCTAGTTCTAAATCAAGCTCTGGCTCAAAATCAGACCTAGGCTCTAACACTAGTTCTAAATCAAGCTCCGGTTCTAAGTCAGACCTAGGTTCTAAAGGTAGTTCTGAGTCAAGTTCTGGTTCAAAATCGGACCTAGGCTCTAAAGGTAGTTCTGAGTCAAGTTCTGGTTCCAAGTCAGACCTAGGCTCGGATACATCTAATAAAAAGGGATAATATTATGAAAAAATTTAAAAATACCATACTTGCCACATTAATGGTAAGTTCTATTGCAGTAGCTGATGATATTTCATTTGATGACAATATCATTACTGAACAACCATTTACACAAGCTGAATTTGACAATGCTAGTACTAATCTTGCGAATAGTAATATTAACGAGTTACAAAACGAGCTTAAGGTAACGGTATCAGATGAGATGCTTAATTCTGCGGCTAACCAGTCTGACAAGAATATCGTTAATGAAATGAGTACTGGTAATCTAAGTGCATCCGACAATCAATTACTTACCAACGAAGCAAACGGGTCTTCAGACGATGATGATTGCGCCATTTGGATATGCTTGCCAAACAAGTTCCCTGAAGGGTGCGCCAAGGCGCATAAACGCTTCCTTAAGCGTATTCGGCGCCACAAGTCACCATTGCCATCATTCTCTTCTTGTGTTAAAGAAGTTAAAAATATGATGATTCCTAGTGCAAGTGGTAGCACCATGACTTACGAAAACAAGACCGCAGCTTATATTCCAAAGCATAGAAAGTTCACTTGTACCAAGTATGCCCCTAACTATGGCCAGTATGCCAACGTTCAAGGCAATTGCATGGAATACAAGGTAGAGGATATTCCAGAATCATATATTAAAGGGACACCGTGTATCCACGCCGATTATGGTCGCACCCACCCTGAAGGCTGTACAGAGACTAGAAGTTATATCGACATCAAAATGGATGGCAAACAATTTGGTGAGACCTACTTCTACTAAACCAATTTAGCAAAACAAAAAAGGCCTAAAGATTAACTTTAGGCCTTTTTTTAAAACGTTAAAGCATACTACTCGTAGCTTTCATGCCAATAACCCATTCTTTGTAAATCTTCTTTGTACAGTAATCGATCGTGACCAAGACCTCTATCTCTTTCGTGACACGCTGTGGCAGGTGGAATATTATAGAAGCCTTCAGGACAAGACCAAGTCACAACTTTTTTAACTTCTTTACATGTAGTGCCGGCATCATCAACAACACCAAGAGATAGATATTCGCAGTTATATCTAGTCTTACTAATATCTTCTACTTGCCACGTCACACTAGTGGTTGTCGTGCTTCTAGTACGTAGTTTTAAAGATTCAGGATTTTGATTAAGAGCTTTGCCTGCTCTTACTAGCAAATCGGCATCTGTTGTAACACTATTACTTATTATTGAGCAACCACTCGTTAATACTGAACCAATAACAATAGACGCTAAAAGTGTAAATTTGATCATTAGGATATCCCTTGTTCATAATTATAATTGTTATGCTTGATTCAATTATACTGTTCAAATAGGGTCCTGTCACGGACTTTTTGAACACTTTTTAACACCAAAAAAAAGATGCCTAACTTTCATTAGACACCTTTATTAGCGTTGATTCTTTAAGTTTTATAACTTATCGGCTATGCGATTTTTTGTGCTTACAGTTCTGTTCAAGATGAGTGCATATTATGGACTTCACGGCCGGAAGTCCCTTTGTAAGCATAACATCATTGAAATCAGTCCCCTTGTCCCCTGGACCAAACTGTGGTGATATTACTGTGCCACCTACTGCTTTAGCTGCCTCATTTGCATGGAATAATCCAGGATTATCCTGTCGTAAATGATCATTGTCAGCTGCCATAACAATCGCCCTATCAGGGAATTTTTCACGAAGTGCTTTGGCGACACTCATGAGGTTACCACAATCCCCGGCAGAAACAACTGTCGCTTCTTGACCAATTGCAAACTGGACAGATAATGCTGTGGCAATACCTTCAGCAATGATTAACGGAGTGTTACCCTTTGCAAGCTTTTGAAAACCATTAACTACATGGAATGAGCCTGCCTTTTGACCGCCGGTTTCCCATCGCTTAGCAAACTTCCCTGTTTCCGGATCTACTTGTGATGAAATGTATTGTTTGGTAGTGATTTGGCCATTGATATTAGAAAATGCAAAGCATGTATAGCAATCATTCTTTGTTTTCAGCATATAAGTAGCTTCATCCATTTTTTTGGTTAAGCCCTTAGACTGCAAGTAACTGCTCTCAGGATATTCAGCTTTATTGTGATGATAGTGTTCTAATTCAGAACGAATTTTCTTACTTGTATAAGCAAGTTTTGCATCATCTTCCGCCTTCTTAGTAGCTTCCTGCTTGCGTACTTCGTCTGCAACCTGCGCACTGTATACTTTTCCAGGATTACGCTGTCCAAACCTAGCGCGGCTTTCCCTTGTAGGATAAGACTTCTTCAGGACTCCACCTGTTCTATGATTTTGCATAGACAGAGTAGGACAACCGTCCAAATGAATTGTATACCATCCTGCTTTTTCACCCTGACGATCACCTTCACAACGACAACGTCCTGTTGCGGTTCCACTACCATCAAACTTAAGTTCATTACGATTAATGATCATGCCATTAGAGCGCATATCTTTGATCATTGCATCAATAGCATCATCAGTATTTTCTAATTCACTTTGCGGTTGTAACCATTGAGACAACTTATCAATGTTCTTGTCAGTTGCATACCACTTGTTTGCTTGCTTGTCCCATTTGGCACCTTGAGCTTTAGCTTCGTCTATTTGCTTGTAAGGAACGTTCAAATATATCTTTTCGTTCATTCCCTTTGCTTGTTCTTGTTTTGGCGTTTTCACTTCTTCCTTTTTATCAAACAACTTCCCGATACCGTTAAACGCTTTTTCCATAATGCTACGATTAAGCGTAACATTAACCCCTACTTTCCTTAGTTCCTGTTCAACCATTAAACGTCGTTCTTCATGTTTGTCTAGGGTCTTAATGAATGCTTCAATTGGTGCCATATTTTTGCTTTTGGCAATACAAAAATATTCCTTGCGTTCACGATCGAATTTTACATAAGGTTTCAGTTCGTTTGGTAGTTTTGAGATGTTAAAGTTCTTTCCTGGATAGTAACGAACATTAACATCATCTACAGCGTCTTGTGCTTCGTTAGAAGAAGTATTCTGGTTCTCTTTTTCAACCGAAACACTACCTAAATCCTTATCATTCTCATCATCAGAAAATTTAACGGAAGCTTTAGTTTCTGTTTCATCCATAGTCCTTCTACGTGTCTCTTCTTCCTCTTCATGCGCAAGTTTGTATTTATTCAATTCATCAATACCAGGCTGGCTTGAGAAATATTCATCAAGTAAATCTTGAGCATCAAAATAGTCGGCGCCATTTTTGGCTGTCTCATAGCACCAAGACTTAAAACCTTCAGATTGCCTGTATGCCCTTTCTCCACCTTTATAATAAAGCTCGATATCTTTAGGTAGTGTTAGTCCTTCCGTAAATTCATCCGCATTATCTTGTATGCTCTGTTCTCGCTCCGCACGTTCTTGTTCCTCAAAGTAGTCCTTTGTAGCGTTAGAGAGTGCCTCAGATATTTCACCTTGAAGCTCCCCAAGAATTTCACCGGCATTATCGTCACCATTCTCGAATCGCTCGTTCAAAGTGTCGTAATCAACTCCAGCAGCTCGAATAATCTCATCGTATGGAGTAAAGTCATCTACGCCGTTTGTGAGCACGCCCTGGCGAATATCATCACCTTTACCCTCAATAGCAAAATCTACACCATTAACTGTAAATTTTAATGAGTAGTAATCTAGACCTGTTGGACCTACTGGTTCACAAGCGATATCAACTGATTGAACAATTGATTCAGGTAAATTAAGCTGATCAAGTTTTTCTGAAGTTTTTTCAGATTCTTCAGCTTCAACCTTCTGTTCTTCCTGCGGTTCAACCGTAGCTTCCTCGGTCTTAGGTTGTTCCGGCTCTAGGGTAGTATCAGGTTTAACTGAATCAACTTTAGATTCAGTCTGATCTTTTGGATTAATTACATTCTTCGGAGTATCCATAGTTTGCCACTTCGTAAATAATGATAGGTCTTCACCGGCTGGAATATACCATGACTTCTTACTTCTATCCCATTTGGCACCTAATGATTTAGCTTCGTTTTTGTCTTTGTAGTCTACATCAATGTATACATCATGTTCAGATACCACCTTATGATGTATGTATTCTTCAAATTTTGTAGCATCCAAGGAATTGTCAATGTACCATTTCCCCATTTCTTGATCATAAAAAGCACCAAGGTCTTGTAATTTTTTATAATCTTCCTCCTTTACATCTAAATATTGTCGATCCTCTCTAATATCGTGTTCCTTGCTGTATGAAAATAGATATTTAGAAGCTTCATTTGCTTTACGTACTGCATCAGTAATAGCCATTTGTAGCTCTTGCTTAGTCCCTGTTTCTTTAAGATCTTGAAACCAGGAATTAACATATGAGGCGTGATTTTCCACGTTATGCCCAATTCCTAGATTTAGACACATCATATAACTTGATATTTCAGCAACTAATTCTTCTTTGGCATACTTTACAGTGCCTTGTATACCCATATCTCTATTAAGACGTGATTCATGTCCTGACCAATGGGTTAACTCATGAAAAGCAGTTGAATAGAAGCCTTCTTGCGACTTGAATTTTTCTTTTTCAGGTAACTGAATATAGTCTCCAGATGGTGAAAAATAAGCACTATTTCCGCCATAACGAATATCTGCATTTATATTTTTCATTACGGCATCAGCTCGTTCCAGGTTTTCCCAACTTTGTGATTTGATAGTTCCCAAATCTACTTCTTTTGTGTATTGGTGTCCTTCAGGCCAGGCTACCTGCTTTACATTAAATAGTGTAAATTGACGGTGTATAGGGCGTTCTTTAGGCACCTTTTCCATCTTAGGCTCACCTTTTTCATCTAGAACAGGTTGCCCATTGTCATCTAATAATGGTTTTTCGTCGTGTGTGATCCATACTGAACAAGGGACACCATGTTGCCCTTTTTTTACTTGACCACCTGCTTTTTTAGCCTGGTTAAATGTCACCCATCGGTTATCCTTATACCCAGCGTTCATTGAAACCGCAGAAAGTAATATTGCATTACGCCCACTGTATATAGAGCCGGTCTCAGGATTAAATGGTCGTAGATTCGCCATGTCACCTGTTGTCCAATCCTTTTCCCATGGAGCGGTTCCATTACCTATTGCCGTTACAAAGGTATCTACCATGAAATCTAAGTATTTGTTTTCTGCGTTTGATTGTTTAGAATCAACTACAGCTTCAACCTTCTGTTCTTTTTGCGGTTCAACCGTAGCTTCCTCGGTCTTAGGTTGTTCCGGTTCTAAAGTAGTATCAGGTTTAACTGAATCAACTTTAGATGTATCCCATTTTGAAATATCACCATTAAAAGCAGAATCGATAAACATATAACTCATATTTTCAACATTAGATACATCCCATCTTGAAATGTTGCCGTTAAAATCAGAATAAGCAAACATACCACTCATATTTTTTACATTAGATGTATCCCATTTTGAAATATCACCGTTAAACTTAGAATTAGCAAACATGTCTGCCATATATTTAACATTAGATACATCCCATTTTGAAATGTCGCCATTAAACTTAGATTTATTAAACATTCCACTCATATATTTAACATTAGATACATCCCATTTTGAAATATCACCGTTAAACCTAGATCCATAAAACATGCCTGTCATATCTCTTACATTGGATACATCCCATTTTGAAATATCACCGGTAAAATCAGAATCACCAAACATAAAACTCATATCGGTAATTGAAGATACATCAATATCATTTAAATCACAGTTAGAGCCACGTTCTCTTATACGCTGCATAACGAGATCTTGTAATTCATCACGAGTTCTTACTTTAAACATTTTATTAGCTTCAACCTCGTTTATAGCACCATACTTATTCATGATAGCTTTGTTATTCTTAAGACCATCCCAAACTACCTTTAACGCCTTTGTGTCTTCAAGACTATCATGAGCCTTAAATTTAAAATCAGGTGCTAAATTCTGTACTGCATCTGCAAGCTTCTTCCACTTGAAACAATTACGTTCCTCATCCCATTCCCCATTGTATTCAGCATAAGCAAGCATGGCACAATGAGTAGAAGTTGCTTTTTTTAACGGTTCTTCCAGGAATCGTCCATCAAAAGCCATGTTATAAGCCACAACATGCTTCCCTTCAAAAATGTTACCTAATTGTTCTTTAACAGCGTTATAACTTGGAGCATCCGCAACCATTTCAGGTGTTATAGCGTTCACGGTTTCAGCAGCTTCCCATGATTCCGTGTGTTCAGGTTTTAGCAAGGAATGATATAAACATTCACCTTGATCATTAACGACACTGACACTCAATAGTTCGTCATTGTCCGTGAGACCTGTCGTCTCAGTGTCAACATAAACGTAATCAGTCATATATATCCTTTATTTTTTTTCGTTAACTTGGTTTTCAGGAATTGGATCCGGACCTTCGTAGTCACCTACTGGTTCTTCTGTGCAATTAAAGTCATCTTCATAAAGCTTCGCTTCTTCCGGAGACATGTGGTCGAAACCACACGCAATAGCTTCCTCCAAAGTGCATTCCACCTTAGCTCCTGGTACTGTTACAAGTTTTAGAAGCTCCATAACACGTTCATTGGATACATTCGATCCAACCTTAGCTCTGTTTAACGCTATTTTTCTCATATCAACTTTCATTGTTATTCCTTATTAAATTTAGGTTCGCCATTCTGGTCCATGAACATTTCCTTGCAACTAGGAAAGCCTGAACAACCCCACCAAAATGCGCCTTTCTTCTTACTTGATTCTCTTCGAACAAGCCCCTTGCCACATTTTGGACACTTGTATTTAGTAGATACCTCCTTATCTGCATTACTATTACTCAACTGAAATTTAAGTTTCTTGCCTTCAAAATCGACAATAAGCTTAGCCTTAAAATCTTTTCCTGTTTTTATGGACTTAAAGGTTAGTTCTGGTGATTTTCCTGAAATGACCTTTTCTAGAGTTTCTTCGGTGATAACAGTCCCTAAAATAGTCTTGTTGGATTTAAATCCGCATTTGCATTCATAGTCATAACGCCCAACAGTTATTTTGTCACCGCAGATTGGGCATACTATGTTTGTCTCTTTGCCTTTGGTTTCAATGGATTGAGCATTTGCTATTTCTTGAATGACTAATTCAGAACAATGATTCAACATGCTTGCTAGCTCTGCGCCTTCTTCAGCGATAGCTTTTAGTTCTCTTTCCTGCTTAGCTGTCATGATTGCACTCTGCATCGCTTTAGGTACGACTGCTAAAAGTTGTTGTGCTTTTACCGTGCTCTCAATATATTTACCACTAGCAACAATGTATTCACGCTTCTTAAGTTCTTCGATAATGCCTGCTCTTGTTGCAGAGGTGCCAATACCATCTCCGTCTTTAAGTTCCTTCTTGAACTCTTCGTCTTCTACAAACTTAAATACATTTTCCATCGCCTTGATAAGGGTACCCTCGGTAAACTTCGCTGGTGCCTTGGTCTTTTTAGGAGTTGCTTCAGATTCAGTACAAATTACTTTGTCACCTTGAGCAACTGTTGGTAGACCAGCTTCAGAGTCATCAGATTCTTCTTCCATAGAATACACATCACGCCAACCGTTCTTTGTTACAGTTTTTGCCTTAGTCATGAACTTATGGTTTTCTACCGCAGTAATAAGTTCTGAGGCTGTATATTCATGTACTGGATAAAATTGGGCAATATAACAACGTGCAATGAGGTCATAGAGCTTTGCTTCATCGCCTTGTAACACAGTAGTACTACCTGCTACTGGAATGATCGCATGGTGAGCAGTGGTCTTTTCATCATTCCAAATACGACTTTTTATAGTTGTATCCGCTTTCTTTGCAGCTTCGCTAAGTGATGGATAAACCAACTCGATGTTTTCGAAAACACTTTTAGCGTCGTCGAACTGACTCAAAGGTAAGTATTGGCTGTCAGTTCTCGGATAGCTTGTATACTTGTTTTCGTACAAGCTTTGAGCAAGTTCTAAAACATGCTTTGCGCTAAAGCCCAGCTTTGCCGAAGCTAAAGCTGTCAAATCTGCTAAATTCAATCCTAAAGGTTGATTAGCCTTTTTATTTTCACTCTTAAGCTGTTCAATAACACCTTCATGGTTTTTAACACCAGAAAGAATAGCGTCTGCAACATTTTTGTCGATTAAACGCCCTTCTTCATCAAAGCCTGCTTGACTGTCATCAGGAATATAACGGCCTTTATAAGAGCCTCCATCAGTTTTAAAGGTTGCTGTAAGTAAAAAATAATCAATAGGCTTAAAGTTTCGGATCTTTTCATCTCTATCAAAAACTAGTCTAAGTGTTGGCGTCTGCACTCTACCCACTGTTACCAAGCTTCCATTAGCTAAGGTAAAAGCTCTGCTTAAGTTCATGCCTACAAGCCAATCGGCTCTACTGCGTGCTCTTGCACTATCACCAAGACCTTTGTATTCTGCGTTTGAGTTCAATTGAGCAAGTGCTTTCTTGACACTCTTGTCATCTACTGCATTAGCCCAATAGCGTAATACTTGTCCTTTGTACTTTGCTTCTTCAAGGACTTCATCTACTAGTAATTGCCCTTCTCTATCCGGATCTCCAGCATTAACCACCGTTTCAGCTTGTTTTAACAGATCCTTAATTACTTTAAGCTGTTCTTTACAACTATCAGTTGCTTCTAGCTTCCATACTGTTGGAATAATAGGTAACTCTTCCCATCTCCAAAGCTTCTTACCAGTTTTTGCAGATACGGGAACATCTCCAGTGTAACTATCTGGTTCTGCAAGGTGATACATATGACCAAAGCACCAAGTGACCACAGTATCGTTTTCACAAATAATCTGACCTTTCTTTTTGGTGTCTAAGGTTCCTAGTGCTTGAGCAATAGCCCTTGCTACGCTTGGTTTTTCTGCAATAAATAATCTCATTTTTTCTCCTACAAGATGTAATCAGTTATCACCATGTCCATGTTAAGGATGGTTGCACCTTCGCTATAATTTCGTTTCGTAAAAAAATCCCTAGATACCTGGAATCAAACCCTGTTTCCATTGGTGTGAGAGCTATATACTGTCCATCAAGCAAACAAGTAAATAGCTTAATTTGTGGCATAACATTCCCTTTTGAATCAATACTCTTTGGGAGGCTATTTGGTTCTAACTTACCATTGATATACACGCCCTTATCAATTTCCACGCAATCATTTTCGGCTGCAACAATACGTTTAAGAAGCGGAACAAAGCTGCAATTCAGACTTTCGTTTGGATTCTTTGTAGGAATGTAATTCCGTGCTATAGCTTCCTTCATGAATGGATTTGTCGGACAAATAACTACAATATCCCCCACTGATAAGTCATTCATCGGTACAATCTTGTACCAACCGTACGGCATTGATGCAGTACGGTTATATACATAGCCTTCAAGCTTATAATTAGCTGCCCAAAAGTATGTGCCAGCTATAATGCTGCATAGCAAGACTGCCAAAAAAACACGCTTTTTAGTTACCACAAAAAACATAATTACCCTTGCTTTTGTTCACCGAACAAAGATTCGGTGCTAATGATGTTTTCTTCTTCTGGTTGATCCCTCTGGTCTTTACCAGCAGTGGCAACTTCTTCTTTTAGAGTTGTTTGACTACCAGCTTGTTTTTCTTCTGGAGCTACATAGCGATCTTCCTCTTCGATAACATCGGTTTTTTCCGGCATCGGGATCTTGCTTCGCTTTAGAAAAACTTTATCCATAAAGAATAGAGA
>ERZ1034680.1275-NODE-1275-length-9941-cov-28.234271_pt1 | contig 9941 bp, 7 predicted proteins | sample MGYA00520639_ERZ1034680 | MGnify/ENA primary metagenome ERZ1034680 (study PRJEB33766, sample SAMN09781760) | gut metagenome | biome: gut microbiome | host: Homo sapiens | place: Madagascar | study: EMG produced TPA metagenomics assembly of the PRJNA485056 data set...
GTAAAAAAATAGGTCAAAAAGTCAAAAAGTATTTGACTTTTTGACCTATTTGCCTATAATAATAAATAGAAACGGAACCGTTCAGAGAAAAGAAGTTAAGCTAAGGCAATGAAAAGCTATTTATTATTGTTATGGAGGAAATATTATGGGACAGGAAAAATATACCGCAAAAACCTTGGCGGCCTTGCAATCCGCCCAGCAATTGGCTGCAATGCACTATCATCAGGAAATAACATCAGCGCATACGCTATTAGCATTGGTAAAAGAACCTGAGGGGCTTTTGGCAACAATTTTTGAAGAGAACAAGACGGATTTACCTATGCTTAAAGCACGGTTAGAGCAGATATTAGCTAAAATACCAAGTGTCAAAGGTACTGACCGTTTAGGCATGGGGATGGATATGGTAAGAGTTCTGGGACGGGCGGAAGAACTTGCTAAATCCATGAAGGACGATTATTTGTCAACCGAGCATTTGCTATTGGCAATAGTTATTGATGGCAGTGAGGAAGTTCAAGCTGTTTGTCGTGAATTTAAGTTGACAAAAAGCAATATTCAGGCTTCGATTAAAAAGAATCGTAAACAAAATGTTACTAATGATAATCCCGAGGCTGGGTATAAATCACTTGAAAAATTTGGTCGCGATCTTACAGCTGCCGCTAGAGCTGGCAAGCTTGATCCGGTAATTGGTCGTGATGAAGAAATTCGCCGTACCATCGAGATACTTTCTCGCCGCACGAAAAATAATCCAGTGCTGATAGGTGAACCGGGTGTCGGCAAAACTGCTATCGTTGAGGGGCTGGCTCGCCGCATTGTAGCAGGTGATGTACCGGAGTCTTTAAAAAATAAGACATTGTATTCTCTTGATATGGGCTCGCTGGTGGCTGGTGCTAAATTCCGGGGCGAATTTGAGGAACGCTTAAAAGCGGTACTTAATGAAATCGTAAAATCAGATGGCCAGATTCTATTGTTTATCGATGAAGTTCATACTGTAGTAGGTGCTGGTGCTGCTGAAGGTGCTATGGATGCAGGTAATCTTTTGAAACCGATGCTGGCTCGGGGCGAGCTACGCTGTATTGGTGCAACCACCTTAAAGGAGTATCGCAAGTATATAGAAAAGGATACCGCGCTTGAACGGCGTTTCCAGCCAGTAATGGTTGGTGAACCGACGGTAGAGGATACGATATCTATTCTGCGTGGCTTAAAAGAGCGCTATGAAGTTCATCATGGTGTGCGTATTCGGGATGCGGCACTAGTTTCAGCAGCAGTGCTTTCTGATCGTTATATTTCAGATAGATTTTTGCCTGATAAAGCAATTGATTTGGTTGATGAGGCCGCTGCTAAGCTGCGTACTGAAATCGAATCAATGCCGGCACCGCTTGATGAAATCCGGCGGAAAATTATGCAGCTGGAAATTGAGGAGCAGGCACTGAAGAAGGAAAGCGACGAAGCTTCAAAGGAACGGCTTAATAGTATAACAGCCGAAAAAACTGATTTACAAGCTAAAGAAAACGATTTAAAGGCTAAATGGGAAGGCGAAAAGCAGGCTATTTTGCGGGTTCGGGCTATAAAAAAAGAAATTGATGAAGTCAATAGCCAAATGGAAGCAGCGGAGCGTTCGTATGATCTTAACCGGATGTCAGAGCTGAAATATGGCAAGCTGCCGGAATTAAATAAACAGCTGCAACAGGAAGAATCAGTAATTGCTGCTAAATCCAAAGATGAACAGCTTTTGAAAGAAGAAGTTGGTGAAGAAGATATTGCCAAAGTCGTCAGCCGCTGGACAGGAATACCGGTAGCAAAGATGATGACTGGTGAAAGGGAAAAACTAATTCACTTGGAAGATGTGCTCCATGAGCGGGTTGTGGGGCAAGACGAAGCAGTAAAGGCTGTAAGTGAAGCCATTCTCAGAGCTAGAGCGGGCATAAAGGATCCAAATCGTCCGATTGGTTCATTTATCTTCCTTGGCCCGACTGGTGTCGGCAAGACGGAACTGGCGAAAACTTTGGCTGATGCACTGTTTGATGATGAACGCAGTATGGTGCGTATTGATATGAGCGAATATATGGAAAAACACAGTGTATCGCGGCTTATTGGTGCGCCTCCGGGATATGTTGGCTATGATGAAGGCGGTCAGCTCACAGAAGCTGTACGCCGGCATCCGTACAGTGTAATTTTGCTTGATGAAATTGAAAAAGCTCATCGTGATGTATTTAATGTTTTACTGCAAATACTTGATGATGGCCGTTTGACTGATGGCAAAGGCAGAGTAGTAAACTTTAAAAACACGGTTATCATTATGACTAGTAACTTAGGTTCGCAGGAAATTCTAAACAAAGATTATGCTGAAGCTAAGGCGGCAGTACAAGCTATCTTAAAAGATTATTTCCGTCCTGAGTTTTTGAATCGAGTAGATGATATTATCGTCTTTAAGGCACTAGCTAAAGAACAGGTTAAGAACATAGCTGCTATCATGCTGAAAGCGCTGGGGGCACGGCTGTCACGTCAAGTAAAGATTACCCTTGGCTGGAATGACACAGCCCTTACGGCATTAGCTGATCAAGGTTTTGATCCAAGCTTTGGTGCGCGTCCATTGCGTCGTTTACTGGTGCATACAGTAGAAACGGCACTTTCTAAAGAAATAATCAAAGGCAATATTAAGGAAGGCGACACCGTAAATATTGGTTTTGAAGCTGGTGAATTTACTTTTACTAAGGCTTAAAAAAATTAAATAATTATACTGAATTTACCCTCGCTTTTTAGCGAGGGTTTTTGTTGTGCCAAAAGCTAAAATAAGTTAAAATAATTGGTAAGTAATATTAAATAAAATGATAAGGGATGATGGGGAAAAGGGGGCGCTGTTAAGAATGATGCGCATAAAAAATAATATTGATGCGGTTAGGACGCAAGGGACATTAAATAAGAATTCTAATCGCATGCAAAAGGATTTAAAAAGAGTTTCTAGTGGGATGAAAATAAATGGTGCTGCTGATGATGCATCGGGATATGCTATATCGGAGAGGATGCGGACGAAAATTCGCAGTCTTGATCAGGCTAAGCAGAATACGCAAAATGGTACCAGTATGATGAAGGTAGCTGAAGGCGCAGTGAGTTCAACGGTCGATATATTAAAGACGATGAAGGAAAAAGCGATTAATGCGGCTAATGATACCAATACTGATAGTGATCGGCAGACGATACAAAAAGAATTTAATCAGTTTATCGATCAGATTGATGATAATGCGAATGTAACTTATAATGGTAAATATTTAGTAGATGGATCGCACAACAATGGTATTGAAGCTACCGCTACGGTGCTAGCCAATGATTATTTAGAGGAACCAGCTAATTTAACTAATAAGCGTAAATTTACGGAATTAAATGATCGCAATGGTCAGTCATTAGGCATAATAGAGTCGGATTCGATTACTATTTCTTTGGTGCAGGATGCCAAAACCTATACCAGACAATATGACATTGGTACAAATACTTTATCTGATACCATTGCCCATTTTATGATGGATATAGTGAATGATGGCTATAAGGGAGAAATAGCAATTTGGGATAGTCAGGAGTATTATGGTTATAATGGGTTTAAGGAAAAAGTAGCGCCGGCAGCTGGTAATCGGACGACCGTAATCACTATGGGACCAAAAGATCCTAATGCTAATCCGCCAACGATCGAAGATTATCAAAAGGGATTAGAGCACCAGCTTGGCGGAATTACACTTTCAATAACTGATAAAGATGGTCAGGTTAAAAAGAGTGCCAATGCGGTGCTGAATCAATTTCATGAAGTAATTCGGGCGCAAAATGCATCAAAAGATAATGCGCTGGTTTTTCAAGTTGGTGATAAATCCAATCAAGCGATAAAGGTCGGGCTTACCGATATGCGTTCGCAGGCACTAGCTTTGCGCGGACAAAATGGTGATACGGTAAATATAGCTACGCAAGCTAATGCGAATGCTGCCATTGAAGTATTAGACAATGCTTTAGCAAAAGCTTTGGATCAGCAAACATCGATTGGTGCGGTACAAAGCCGTTTAGCTTATACCGCCGATAATTTGACAGTAGCTAGTACCAATTGTCTAGCATCAGAGTCAGCGATAAGAGATGCTGATATGGCTAAAGAAATGACAGCTTATACTAGAGATAATGTTTTATTGCAGGCAGCACAGGCTATGCTGTCGCAGGCTAATAATCAAGCCAGCAGCGTGCTTTCATTATTACAATAAAAAATAAAAAATCAGCCTTGTGTATATTGCGCAAGGCTGATTTTTTATCAAGGTGTCGGAATGAATTTAGCTAAGAAGGTATGATTGCCAGCGGTTAAATTGCGATGTATTTTTGCCAGTGGGGCAAATATTGGTGAATATTGCAGTCGCATTTTAAAGCGCAGCATAGTGTGGCTGTTGCTGCCAAATATTGGCACGCGATCAAGAATAAAATGATTTTCGTCAGGGTCAGAAAGACCATAATTTACAGTGAAGGCAGCACGATAACCAGTTTTTTTGGTCAGGCGTTCTAATTCCTCATCATAAGATCCACAAGGATAAGCAATGAAATTTATTGGCTTATTTAAGTGCCATTCCAAAGCTTTTTTGGAACCGCTTAACTGTTGCCAAGCCTCAGCTGAGGTTATTTTATCAAGCTCAGCATGTGATAGGGTATGACTTTCAAAGTCAATAATACCGCTTTCCTGCATCTCGGCTACATCAGCCCAAGTAAGATAATTGGGATAAGTGCTGACATAATCGGATATGAGGAAGATAGTAGCTTTTAAATTATATTTTTCCAATACGGGGTAGGCATTGCGGTAGTTATCGATATACCCATCATCGAAAGTAATGATAACTGGTTTGCTGGGAAGCTCGCTGCCATTTTCAAAGGCATCTAGCATTTCAGCTGGCGTAATAGCATGATAACCATTGTCAACTAAAAACTTCATTTGCGCTTCAAACTGGTCCGTATGGACAGTTAGAGCATTTTCATCACGGTCATTTATTTGATGATAATTAAGTACCGGTACAGAATGGGCTGCCTGATGCATGAGATAAGCACCGATGCCGATTAATACTAGAATAATTACCGCTAAGATGACAGTGATTCTTTTTATCCAAGTACGCAAAAGAGAACACATCCTTAATAAAAGTTTAAAAAATTTATCTTACCTAATATATAACAGGATAGGGATACTGTCAAATTGTACTTAGATAATCCGTCTGGCACCAGCATAATGTGCTACGCGATAGTCGCGGGAAAGCGAATCATAAGCAATGCCATAAGTTGTTGAAGCATGAATCATTTGTCCATTGCCTACATAGATACCAACATGGGAAATGTTTATAAAATCGCCAGCAAAGAAAACTAAATCACCAGGCTGCAGCTCATGTTTGCTTATTTTAAAGCCGGTTTCAGCTTGGATATCAGCGGTGCGGGGAAGATTAATGCCGCATTTAGCATAAACGTATTGAACAAAACCTGAGCAATCAAATCCACTTGGTGAGCTGCCTCCATAGACATAAGGTACGCCCAGGTAGATCTGGGCGGTAGCAATAATATTGTTGTTTGTTTGCAAATAAGAGGCTGGAGCAGTGACCGGCATATTGCGCTTTAAAAGTGCAAAATAGGAATTGGCCTCGATGAGCCCATCAGCAGCTAAATTGTTATCTTTTTGAAAAGCTATGACCGCAGCTTTAGTTGCTGGTCCAAAATCGCCATCAACCTGGACATCATAACCGTGATTAGCAAGCGCTTGTTGAATTTCTACTACGTCAGGACCAGTGTCTCCCAGGCGATAAGCTGCCGTTGCTGTAAGTGTGGTGAAGGATAACGCAAATATTACTAAAAATGGAATTACCGTTAATTGTTTGTAGAAAAATTTTTTTAACACAATAAGATGAAACCTCCCTAAGCAATAAGCATCGCGCTAATTATAGCATGTTATCACCTGGAGGGTCAACCAGGTGCTAAGTTTAAGCGGTTGATTATAGAGACTTTTTTGCGCTATACTTGGCAAAAGTAAAATAATAGCGTTATAATATAAAATTGTATAAACAAGGGAGAAACGAAGGCCAAAAAATTGTTAAAGGAGATAATTCGTTTTATGCAAAGAAATGATTTGTGCTGGTGTGGCAGCGGTAAGAAGTATAAAAAATGCCATGAAGATTTTGATGAACGTTTAAATGAAATGAAGTTTAATATATTTAAAGGACAGGTGCGTCCGCCTAAAAAAATTATAAATAATGCGCATGATATTGAATGTATCAGAGCTGCTGGCGTAATAAATGATGGTGCGCTGGATTTAGCTGGCTCCATGGTAAAAGCTGGTATAAGTACGGCAGAAATTGATCAGGCAGTGCATGATTTTATCGTGTCAAAGGGTGGTTATCCATCATGCCTTAATTATGAAGGCTTTCCTAAGAGTGTTTGTATTTCCATTAATGAAGTTGTTTGTCATGGAATACCTTCGCCTAAGACAATTTTAAAAGAAGGCGATATTTTAAATATTGATATAACAACTACGCTGAATGGCTATTACGCTGATGCTTCGCGGATGTTCACGGTAGGAAAAGTTTCTCCTGAGGCTGAACGCTTAGTACGGGTAACCAAGGAATGTATGGAGCTTGGTATTGCCGCAGCTAAGCCGTGGCATTTTTTAGGTGATGTCAGTGCAGCTTGTGGGGATCATGCTCATGCTAATGGCTATAGCGTGGTAACTGATCTGGGCGGTCACGGTGTTGGCAAAGATTTTCATATGGATCCATTTGTACTGCATGAAGGCGAGCCGGATACAGGGATGCTTTTGGTTCCTGGTATGGTACTGACGGTTGAACCGATGATAAACGAGGGACGAAAGGCAGTTGTAGTGGACAAAAAAGATAATTGGACGGTCAGAACTCGCGATAAAAAATTGTCGGCACAATGGGAGAACACAATTCTTATTACGGAAACTGGGACGGAGGTGCTTTCTTCCTAAATGACAGCATTTAAAGATTTAGGCATTTCGGCAAATATTTGTCAGACTTTGCAAAAAAAAGGCATAAAAGAAGCAACGCCGGTGCAAGAAGCGGCAATACCTTTGGTACGGGCTGGTAAAGACGTAATTGTTCAAGCGCAGACTGGTACCGGTAAAACATTGGCTTTTTTGCTGCCAATTTTAGAAAAAATCAAACCACAGGCAGAAATTGCGCAGGCCTTAGTAGTGACACCAACGCGTGAGCTGGCGATTCAGATAGCTAAAGTAGCAGCTTTAGTTGGAGAAGCAGCAGGCATAAGTTCACTGGTTATTTACGGTGGACAGGATATTGAACGGCAGAAGCAAAAGCTCAGACGACATCCTCAGCTGATAATAGGTACGCCGGGAAGGCTTTTAGACCATCTTCGCCGGCAGACTATTGATTTATCAAAGGTAAACAAGGTTGTGCTGGATGAAGCTGATGAAATGCTTAGGCTGGGATTTATCGAAGACGTGGAGGTGCTGCTGAAAGCTTCAGCAAATGATCGTCAATTAATGCTTTTTTCGGCTACCATGCCTGATAGAGTAAAGGCTCTTGCCAGACGTTATATGAACGCTCCGGAAAATATTCAGATAAAAAGTGAACACGTAACGTTAGATTCGATAGAACAGGTAATCATTGATACGACTGAGGATACTAAAATAGATAAGCTCTGTGAATGTATAAACAGTGACAATCCTTATCTGGCAATGGTTTTTTGTCACACCAAGGAACGGGCGCATAAGGTAACTATGGCGCTGGCAGCTCGTGGGTATTTAGTTGATGAATTGCATGGCGATTTGTCACAAGTGCAAAGAGCTTTGGTGTTAAAAAGGTTCCGCAAAGCTGAATTGCAAATACTGTGTGCGACTGATATAGCGGCGCGTGGGCTTGATATTGAAGGCGTGACGCATGTTTTTAATTTTGATATACCACATGATGCTGAAAGCTACATTCATCGTATTGGACGCACCGGAAGAGCTGGTGAAGCTGGCAAGGCGATAACCTTTGTTAATGCACGGCAGTATGATCTCTTGCGACGAATTGAAACCGGTATAAAAAATCGTATTCGCAAGGCACATTCTGAGCGGCACAAGAAGCATAAAGAAAAACAAGCGAAGATTTTACAAGAAATCCGTCAAAAACGGGATGATAAGAAGAAAAAAGTCAAACCGTTGTCAAAATATGCTAATCGTAAGGGCGGAAACCATAAAGGACGCAATGATCGCAGCCGGCGAGCAACGGCTAAGAATCGCTCAAATGCTAGTCACCGGTCAAAAATGGGACGACATTAATAATGATGAGGTAATAAATTTGACTATTTTATTACCTCATTTTTTATTATTGATTTGCTTTTTAGCAGGAATAAGCTCAAACGGGTCGAATTAAGCAGTATGAGCAAAATACAAAGGGGGAAGTTTTCATGATCGGTATCAAAAATGTTATTGCTATTGTTTGCGGCGGTGGTCCGGCGCCTGGTATCAACAGTGTAATATCGGGGATAGTGAATGAGGCAACTTGTCATGGCTGGGATGTACTAGGTATTTATGATGGTTTTTCCAGATTGGCTCGTGGTGAGAAGAATTATGTTCGCTTAGAACCGACTGATATAAGCCGTATTCATTTAACGGGCGGCTGTATTTTAAAGATGTCACGCTTTAATCCCACCAAAAAAGAATCTGATTTGCGGACAGTAGTTGAAACCTTGACGGAACTTGGAGTAACGCATTTAGTGACTATTGGCGGTGATGATACGGCATATAGTTCGGCAGCAGTATCAGAGTTTGCCCGCAAGGTGGGACGGACGATTAATGTTGTTCACGTACCTAAGACTATTGATAATGATTTACCGCTTCCCGAAGGAGTACCGACTTTTGGCTTTGAAACGGCCAGAGCTTTTGCTACTACTGAAATAGAAAATTTAATGGAAGATGCTAGAACTACTAACAATCGCTGGTATTTTACCATCGCTATGGGACGTACCGCTGGTCATTTGGCCTTGGGGATGGGACGTAGTGCCGGTGCTGCGCTGACGGTTATTCCAGAAGAATTCCCCGAGGATAAAATTCCGTTGCAGCAGATAGTTGATATTATTACGGGATCGATTGTTAAAAGGTATCTTACTGGACGCAATTATGGTGTAGCTGTTATTGCTGAAGGTGTTATCGAAAAGATTGCTCCGGAAGATTTTAAGAAACTCGGTACAGTAGTAACGGATGAACACGGTCATATTCGTTACAGCGAGCTTGATTTTGGTGAGATTTTAAAGCAGGCAGTTTTAGCGGAAGTCAAAAAGCTGAATATCAAGATATCGGTAATTGATAAAGAAATTGGTTATGAGCTTCGTTGCACAGCCCCGATTGCTTATGATATTGATTATGCCCGCTCACTAGGGTATTCGGCTGTCAAATTCCTGATGAGCGGGGATAGCGGCGCCTTAATTACTATTCAGGATAACAATGCAGTTCCGATGCGTTTCGAGGATATAAAGGATCCTGCTACAGGAAAAACTAAAGTAAGAAAAGTAAATATAGGTTCAATTCAATACCGGATAGCTCGGGGACTTATGATGCGTTTAGAAAAAGAAGATTTAGATGATCCAGGTCTTGCCAATGCTTATCGGATGGAACCGGCTGAATTTAAAGAGCGCTATGCATATCTCTTTCCGCCGGCAGCAATAGCAAAAGAAGCTGAAGTTAAAGCCAAATAAAAATTAGCAACAAATTTATGACCTTGCCCTTTCTAGGGCAAGGTTAAAATTTTTTGTAAAAAATTTTAAAACAGGGGTTGACGAATGTAAGTCCATGCTCTATAATAATTTCTTGTCAGCCGGTAATGTGTTGGAATAAAGCGGTAATGTGTTGGAATAAAGCAAAACATTACTGCGATACAAAATCGCGGGGTGGAGCAGTCGGTAGCTCGTCGGGCTCATAACCCGAAGGTCAC
>ERZ1034680.1277-NODE-1277-length-9926-cov-8.286901_pt1 | contig 9926 bp, 8 predicted proteins | sample MGYA00520639_ERZ1034680 | MGnify/ENA primary metagenome ERZ1034680 (study PRJEB33766, sample SAMN09781760) | gut metagenome | biome: gut microbiome | host: Homo sapiens | place: Madagascar | study: EMG produced TPA metagenomics assembly of the PRJNA485056 data set...
TGTTCGTGCCAGATAATCTTCCGAATCATCTCCGATCATTGCAATCATTGCACAGGCTGAGTCGGTTTTACATTTCCAATATGCACCATAAAATCCATCTGTTTTCATTTCAAAATGTCTTTTCTGCATCTGCATCATCTCCTTAATATCAGTCACATTTCTCCAAAACTATTATTTTGTTCGAGATATTCCGAATAGCCGGAATCTTCCCAATCACATGATAAATCAGCATAAGTTCTTTCATACCCTCAACCAGACTGACTTCATGCAGGATAGAAAAATTTGCTGCAATCTTTTGTAGTTCTGCTCCGTTCTTAACTCCCCATGTGAATTTTGCATTGCTGCCCTCTATAGATTTTTCTTTCACATGTTTTACAACAAATGGTGACATAGTTTCGACCATTACAGTTACTTTCTGAAATGATTTTTCAATAATAGAAAACATTTTTCTGATGTCCTTCTCACACAAATACATAGTAAGTCCTTCAATTATTACCAGAACATTTTCTCCATGATAATCGATACCATCCACATAGGAATCATCCATTGCAGACTTTGCAATCTGATAGATCGGACCTGTTTCCGGAAGAAACTGCCGCCTTATCTTCATAGTCTCAGGCAGATCCACATTGTACCAGCGCAGATATTTTCCCTTCATCCGATAACATCTGGTATCCAGTCCGCATGCAATATTTACAACAACTGTATTTTCATGCTTCTCCAAATATTGCCTGACCATCCGGTCTAATACAATTGTCCTTGCAATCACACCATAAGTCATGGCACTATCTTTATCCGCTCTGGAAAAATCATAATCAAGCCTTTCCACAAGTTCTACGGCAATCTCGTCCTTGATCTTCGCATTTTGTTTTTTTGTTTCTTTTGCTCTTGCATACAGGGTCTGTACCATCGTTTCCGGTACACCTGTCACATTCACTTTTTCTTTCATTGTTTGTCGCCTTCCACTGCCTTTCTTACTTCTTCCACCCACTCTGCACTATGACAGCAAAACAGTTCTTCGTGCTGCATATTGTGTCTCCGGATATCCGGATTTTTGAAATAAGTATAATATCTCTTTTCGTATTTTTTTCCCATCTTTGTTGCGTAAAACACATGGATTGTAGTTCCCGGCACATCAATTCCATGCTGGACTTTTGTAACCAGATCCGAATAGAACTGATTATAAATACTCTGTTTTGTAATCCACGGACTTCCTCCTTTACCGATTCCAAACATATTCAAAAATCCATTATATAATTCTCTTTTAGCCCCGTCTGTCTTGCTCAGTTTTTTCTGCATATATTTCGGAAGAGCACCTGTATGTGCCATTTTATACATGAAAGGTACTACCATGGATGCCTGAATTTTTGCTACAAGTTTACCTGCTTCATCCATATCGCTGCTCCCAATGATGCCATGTTCTATATGAATTCTTTTTCGCTGAATCAAAAGAGAGACTAAACTTCCACCAAGAGAACATCCATACGCTGCTTTAATTCTTCCACAATACTTTTTCTTGATTTCCTGCTCAATCTTTTCGCATTCATCTTCCATTGAATAAAATTCTGTTTTCTCATTTGGATCAAATCCATCATAAGAAACTGTTATCGTGTAAAAATAAGAATGTAATCCATCCAGTACATGTTCAAAGCTGCTATACAGGCAACAGGTACCAGGAAATAAAAATATTACCGGTTTACTACTGTCTCCACTTTCATAAAATTTCATAGCTGGCCTCCTTTAGGCTTTTCTCACAGTCCTCTTTTAGATTGTTCTGTATATCGCATATGTATTAGTTACGTCTAACTACATATTACTAAAAAACCGTGCGCACTGCAAGACTGTAATATCGCACGGTTTCTTTTCCGTGTTTTTCTTTTTCCCGCTGTATTTTTTCTCCCTGCGTTTAAATATATAGAGGGATGAAAACACAAGAGCAAGCCTGATATATCTTTGAATACTTCTTGCACTGTCGCCTACCTGTAATGCTAATTCTTGATCGGATCGTAAATGTGTGCCATTATGGCACGCATTTTCTTTTGTAGGTCTTCCAGCGGTTCTCTTCAATGCATCAAGCTTCATTTTATATGCAAATGCCTTTTCACTCGGAAGTATCTCTTCCCTCTGAATATTGGCATCCACCATTTTTGGATCATAGGAATAGATACTTCCGCCCTCAACACTTACCTCTGATGCCCTGACTGACATCGGTATCTCTGTTCCAAATACCTTGATTGATGCCGAATAAGTATCATATACCATCAGTGAAATATCCCTGGCATAATTAGTTCTGTTATCAACCATAGTTAGAAGAATTCCTTCAATCTTGAGCTTTGGATTCAGCTGCTTCTTTACTCTTCCTATTGTCTTGATCAGCTGCTGTAAGCCTTTGACCGGAAGATATGCTGCCTGCACCGGTATCAGTACAGAATCTGCACATGCCAATGCGTTAATTGTCATCATTCCAAGTGAAGGCATACAATCAATTATGATGTAACCATCGCAAGTGCCATCAGCAAACTTACGATTCGTTTTTGCCAAGTTTTTCTCTCCTTCATCGTTATCCTCCCTAACCTTCTTGAACGCAAACCCTTATGCCTGGTTTGCTGCACGACCGTCGCAAAACGATTTCCTTTTCACTTTCGTTTGCAGCAGTTGCACAACCGTTTGTTCAATTGACAATTTTTCCAATCTCGTTGGTTATTTTTATATATTTGTACCAAATTTATTTTACCATCCGAAAAATCTGCACAAAAAAACTCAGGTGCACAAACACACCTGGGTTTTCTGTCCTTGCATAGAATCCATTTTCATATTCCTATTATAGCTTCTATTTTTCGTTCATCTCTTCCATCGAAATTACATCATCAAGAATATAACAAAAAGTCGGCGAGGATGACTGTTCATTTTCTTTATACGGAGAATTCAGATCGATCCTGTCATTCGGATCAAACACACTCACACCGGTAAATGGTCCGGAAAAGACCTCCAATTCTCCCTTGCTTAATTTTGCAATGGTGTCCTCAACCATTTCCTTTGTTCCGCTTGGCGCAACGGTCTCATTGAGATCCAGAATCCGTACCCAGCCCTTATCAAGACCGGCCATAGCATCCTGTCCATACGTCCGTCCATCGATGCAGTCTTCGATTTTCTTATCATGGAGCAGGGCTCCGATCGACTGCTCAAAATAATACGAGTAATCAACACAACAACTGATCAGCGATTTGGTTGGAGCAATGTCCGTCATACTCTGATTGTATCCTACATGATAGACCGGGATCTCCAGTTTTGCATTCTCGCAAGCGGTAGCTGGACCAATGGTATCCGAATGTTGTGAGATAACCACACAGTTTTCATCGATCAGTTCGTTTGCAGCCTGTTTTTCAAGTGAATAGCTTGACCATGTATTGGTATACTTAACAATCATGGTGGCTTCCGGAACCATCGATTGTACCCCAAGATAAAAAGCGGTATAACCGGATATTACTTCCGGCAGCGGAAAAGCCGCCACATAGCCGACTTTTGCCTGTTGGGGGGTGATGATATTTTTTTCGATCATCTGTTTGATTTTCATTCCTGCAACTCTGCCACATACATATCTGCCCTGATAGATTTCCCCAAAACAATTATGATAATTCGGCAGAACCGGATCCGAATTTGCGTTATCTCCTGTAGGGACACAGAACTGAATATCCGGATACTGTTCAGCGATGGCTTTCACATCCGGACCATACCCATAACTGGCTGCGATAATATAGTCGCAGCCTTCATCAACCAGCTCCTGAAGGTGCGATTTTACCTGTCCCTCTGCCACATTATAAATGGTCACACATTCAATCCGGTCACCGTACACTTCTTTCACATGATCTCTTGCTTTAATAAAATTATTGGTATAAGGTGTAATTTCATCCCCTACAAATACGCATCCAACCTTCAGATGCTTTTCATCCTCCCTGGTTATTTTATGGATTCCAAAGGAAAACAACGACATCACCAGACAGGTTATTACGCACAATGTATATACTCTTTTCATTCTTTCTGCTCTCCTTTTGCTTTCGCATATAACCGTTCTGCATCAATAACGCCTTCCTCAATCAACGAAAGCATGATTTCGACAAGATGCGGATCAAATTGTGTTCCGCTGCAGCGTTTTAATTCTCCAATCACAAAATCAAGATCCAGTTGTTTTCGATATACACGGTTTGCGGTCATCGCATCAAACGCATCTGCTATACCGATAATACGTGCCTCTATCGGAATTTCTTCTCCTTTCAGTTCGTGACAATAACCGGTTCCATCATATCTCTCATGATGATACAAGGCTCCAACTCCCACATTGTCAATCAAAGTAAAATCCTTTAAAATTTCTCCTCCCCGGATTACATGTGTCTTCATAATTTCATATTCTTCATCGGTCAGCCTTGCCGGCTTATTTAAAATCGCATCCGGTATTCCTATCTTACCAATGTCGTGCAACAAAGCCATCTTGCGGAGATTTTCGCATTGTTCTTCCGAGTATCCGAGGCGTTTTGCAATAGCAACCGAATATTCCGATACACGATAAGAATGCTGGCTCGTATTGGAATCCTTTGCATCCACGGTGCGTGCAATCGAAAGAATCGTTTCATTGCTCATCTGGATCTGTTTCTTTGCATATTCCAGTTCCAGCTTCTGCTTCAGCAAGGTTCTCTGCATCTTCGATCTTGTGATAAACCAGGTAATCCACATGAGAACCAGTCCCGCAATCAAACAGACATAAAGTTTAAACCACCAGTTCTGATACATCTCAATGTCTTTTTCGATCACGTATCTACCGGCCTCTATAACATTTCCGTTCACATCATCCAAAATCGCTATTTCAAATACATATTGCCCTTGTTTCAGATTCGTGTATGTGATGGAATTCAATTCGCTTAACCGGCATACCCGTTCCGACTTATCGTAGCCTTCCAGCTTAACCCTTACATACGGATCATCCATGGAATAATTCAACACTTCCGGTGAAAATGTAATCTGATGCGCATCTGCGGACAATTGAAACAGATCCACACGATTGATCTCCATGCTCTTGCCGTCAACCTTTACCGAATTCAAAATCATTCGATAGGACTTTGTTGTCATATCGTACTTCGCCATATTTACTTTTACTACGCCCGTATCGCAGCATAGATACAAATCATCATTTTCTCTTCCGATCCATGAATTTGCGACTAAAGAAGCCCGAAATCCCCGTTTGGAATTGATTAACGGATATTCCGTCCTCACATTTTTTACCAGATCTTTCGCATTTGCAACGTAAATTCCCGCACTGCTCAAAATCCAGCAGGTTCCGTCGCTGTTACATATCAGATCATAATTATTGCTGTATGGAAATTGATCAAGAATCGTCACTTTGCCGTCTGCCGACAGATAACAAAGCCCATTACTTGTGACAATAAAAACACCATCCTGAATCGGATCATAAACCATACGAAGAACCACATCCGATGATAAGCCATTCTTTTTCGTAATACTTGAAACATGGTTATCCTTATCAATTCGTGTAATTCCGCCTCCATCCGATCCAACGTAGCAGGCATCTTGATACTCCAAAAGACAAAGCGATTTCTCATTCGCCAGCCCATTTTTTGCATCAAGAATATTTGCAACGGAATCCTCCGACAAAACGGCAACTCCATAATCTCCGGCAGCCATTATTTTACCATCACTGCACTCGATGATCGTCCGGAACCGCATGCCCGGCATTCCGTTTTCTTCTGTAAAACTCTTTATATGATATCCACCATGGTTTTTTGCGGTAACTTTATATACACCCTTCTCCGTCGTAGCAATCCACAATGCATTTGTACTGTCCACTTTCAAGCAACGGACACGCACCCCCTGAAGCAGTTCGGTAAGGGTATTACTTACTTCTTTTTTGTCGTCGATTACAATCAACCCGCTATCCGTACCGCAAAACAACAATCCATCCCACTTCGCCGTCGTATTGACGACGACATTCTGCCCAATCTTAGGAAATAATTCTTCAAATGGGGATTGGCACATCTCTAATAATCCCAGTCTGGAGGAACTGAACCACAGATTGCCCTGGTAATCCATCAGCATATTGTCAATGGAACTATTAAAATTATTGGTATTGATACTCTGACATCTGCCCCCTTTGTCAATCAATGCCACTCCTGTATCCGAGCAGACAAACAATTCTCCGTTTTCCGTCTGGTAAAAGCAATTGATTGTTTCGCATCCGTCCATCACAATCCTGGATTCCAGGACCGGCTTCCCCGATTTCATTGTATAAACATATACCTTATTATCCGTTGTTCCCAGATACAACTGCCCATCCTGCGAAAAAAACGCTGCCTTGTAGCATGCATCCGGTTCAATGCCTTCCGGTGCGGGTATCTGTTTTCCATTGTTGATCCAGAATACATCTCCTCGCTCTGTTACCCCGGCCACATTTCCGTTATCATCCGCAGTCATCGAAACTACATTTTTAATTTGATCCAATGATCCGGTCACCTTGACTCCGCCGCTGAGGGATACAACGGACAGCCCCTCGGCGGTACCGATATAATAATTTCCTAAAGAATCACATACAATCTGTTTCACAGAATTGGAAAGCAGACCATTTTGATCATCTACTACATTAATAGGCTCCTCATTGATAAAAATAGTAACGCCGCTATCATTCGTTCCTGCCCACAATCTGCCTTCTTCATCAACATACAGGCAATTTATCGTTTTGACCGAAGAAATGTCCTGAAGATACACAAACTTTGCTCCATCATATTTGAACAGTCCCGCATAGGTAGCGATCCACAGCTTTCCATCCTTTGTCTGTGCAATATCATTGGCTTCGCCGGATATAAGGCCTTCCTCTTTCGAATAGATCTTCTGCACATAAGAATCATAGTCTATTGTTGTTTCCTGCGCATTCGCCGTATCAATGCTGCCAAAGCATCCCGAAACCGCCAGAATCAATAACATGAGTTTTGCTGCAGCCTGAAGATTCTTTTTCGAACCTCTTCGCATACAGCGCACACCTTTCAGCAGCAAATAGACAATTTCCACACTCACAAGCTTGTCCAAAAATTCAACGCAAAACTGTCCGATCACATACGAAACATAACGGGGAACGCCTTTATCCATGCACATCATCATAACCTGATTTCCCCACACGTTTCCGGACATTCCATTATACAAAAGCGTATTGATCAAAACCGCAACAATGGTCGAAAAAACGGCAAGTCCCATTCCCAGAGTCATGGTTGTAAACTCCCTGTCAAACACGTTCTTTTTGGAAAAATAACCGACAGCAATGCCAATCAAAGCTCCAACAATACAATAAACCGTTTGTCGGTCAACAAAGATTCCATAAATGATATTATTCGAAAAGCCGACCACGGCACCACACACCGGTCCTCCCAGATATGCAATCAGAAATGTCCCGATGGAATCGCACCATAGCGGCAATACGAATTGATCCGCCAAAACGCGTCCGACAAGATCCAAAAGTAATGCTGCGATTGTGAGCAAAACAATCCAATATCCCTTCTTATTTTTCATTTGTATCCTCTCTCCTCTTCCGCAACCAGACTGATTACGGCTCTCCGTTTCTTACATAAGCAACAATCATCCCTTTGATCCGCTTCAATTCAGAAACATAATTCTCATCCTCATCTGCGCCCCAGATAAACCCATTTGCATAATATGTGCACGCTGCCATCATGACGTGAACCGTCTCACGCATAAACTCCTCAAACGGAATATCCGTTCTGAATGTATGGTCTTCTTTGGCTTTCTCGTACATTTTAAGAAATCTTGTATCTGCCGAATATAAAGATGACTTAAAATTATTGAGCATTGCACTGTCTGTACCTGCGCGGCTGACAAAATGGTTAAAATTATCATTAAACTGCAAAAGTGCTTTATGGTTAACGCACATATCAATGTAACTGTCCATTGTAAATATAAAGCGATCGATGGCAGGAATCTCATTGATGGATGCAATCGGTCGTTTTTCGTCCAATTCATCCAGATATTCCTTCCATTTTGCTGCGTTAACCGCTATCACCAGTTCCAGTTTGCTCGGATAATGGCGGAACAGTGTAGCCCTTCCGACGCCTGCAGCCTGTGCAATTTCACTCATTTTTGCAGATTCAATCTTATCTCTCACAAATATGTGAAATGCGGCATCTATGATTTTCTTTTTGTCTACTTGTTTCATAACTCCCCCTTATTGATACTTGCAGTCTTAATGTTAGCATAAAAAGGCTAAAGATTCAATCATTCATTCGCAATCTGCTTTCCTGCCACATCCATATGATAATTCTCCCTCATGATAAGTTCGGAGATCGGCACGATCGTATACCCCTTCTCTTCCAATTGCGTCAACATGGTGTCTAACGCTTCTGCCGTATACTTTGCACCATTGTGACAGAGAATGATCGCTCCCGGACCAAGTGCCTTATGATTACAAACCGTATCAATAATAGAATCCACGCCATAGTCTTTCCAATCAAGCGAATCAACCGACCATTGGATCGGATAATAGTTCATTTGATACGCCGTCTTAATGACTGCATTATCATATGCTCCATACGGTGGGCGGAACAAAAACATCTCGTACCCCGTCAGTTTCTTAACTCTGTCATGTACACTTTTTAATTCCGATTCTTTCTCCGACTGAGAAATGGTTGTCATATCATAATGGTGCTCGCTATGATTCCCAAGATCATGCCCACGCTTTACAAGCTCCTTCACACAATCTGGATGATCCGTTACCCAGCCTCCGGTCATAAAAAAAGTGACTTTGACATTGTGTTTATCCAGCGTGTCCATAATTCTCGGAAAATCTTCCGCGCCCCAGGCAGCGTCAAAACTAAGTGCCACTTTATTCTCCGTTGTATCCACACAATAGATTGGAAGTTCCCTGTCCCCAACAGTTGCATTGGTATATTAGAGAGGCTAAAAGTCTTTATTTCAAGACTTTTCAGCCTCTTTTTGGTATAATAAAGGTATCAAAAAAGGCGGTATTCTTCTATGATGACACAAAAAACAGAAAAAGTAAGAAAGCAAATGCAGATTGTATGTATTGATGATCTTGTTCCGAAGGATCATCTTCTACGGCTTATTGATAGAGCTATTGATTGGACATTCATCTATGATCTTGTCCGTGATACTTATTCTGACGGAATGGGGAGACCCAGTATTGATCCCGTTACACTTATTAAGATACCTCTTATTCAATACCTATATGGAATCAAAAGCATGGTTTACAAATCCCCGAAGTCTTTCCAGCTCAATCTCTACAACTCTTTCATCCTGATCCAGCAATTCCTTCTTTTCTTCCATAGGCAACTTCCTTTCTCTGAACGCAAAAAAGCCCGTCCAGAATAGATTGTATTTATCTAATCTGAACGGACTCTTCCGACAGGCCTGATATCACAGACAAGAATATAGTGTTTTGTTTCACTGCTTTTCCTAATTTTACACCCTAAAACTCATCCTACACTGTAGTTAATCCCTCTGGGTGACGGCTAGGAAAGTGTGAATTGGTGACAAGCATCCATCCCCGCTGACAAAATCAGTATTTTCAGCCTTGTTTCGCTGACAAATTTGTCACTGAAATTACAATTCTGCATGAAAAAAGCGGCAATGAAACTATCTTCATTACCGCTAAAAATGAGCGTCTCCTATAGGAATCGAACCCACAATAGAGTCTTAGGAGCTCGAGATACCACTGTAAATACATACAATGATTAGTCAACCTAAGTCAAGGAAATCCTTGGTTTTCCTAACTATTCTGTTACTCCCTGTCAAAATAAGAAAACCTGTTTTCATCTCTGTAAAGCACCTTTCGGTGCTCGTCCGGTGCTCGGAGCACCCGGAGGATATAACCATTCCGTTCCATCGAGTTCACTCAG
>ERZ1034680.1279-NODE-1279-length-9910-cov-5.617859_pt1 | contig 9910 bp, 19 predicted proteins | sample MGYA00520639_ERZ1034680 | MGnify/ENA primary metagenome ERZ1034680 (study PRJEB33766, sample SAMN09781760) | gut metagenome | biome: gut microbiome | host: Homo sapiens | place: Madagascar | study: EMG produced TPA metagenomics assembly of the PRJNA485056 data set...
TCTAACTACTATATAGACTAAAATTGTTTTCCTTTATAATTATAAGTACATTTCATACACAATCTTCTCTTAAATCACCTTTTTTCATTAAATCTGACTTAGTATTAGCTAACACTCTATGCAAAGCAGCATCATCTAGACTTCCATAAAAATTTGTTTCTAACATCTAGGAATTTACAGTTTCTACTAAATCAGCTAAAGACATTCTATATAACTTAGAATCAGGAATACTTTTTACACTATACTAACCCATAAGTACAGTATCTAATAATCTCTTCATGTTATAGTGTAATTCATTAATAACAGGTTCGTCTAACTATTCTATAACACTAGATTCCCCTGCTAGATATTTAGACATTTCTGTAACAAATAATTCTTCCATATTATCATTTATAGCTCTATTTGGATTTTGCTCCATAAACTAATTAAATGTTGGAAAATTCTAAGCTTGTTGTACAATCCCGTAATAAAGATCGGGATTCTTAAATCTAATAGAACCTAGTAATATATGAGTCATTTCATGTATAGGAGCATCAGCTTTTGCATGGTCTGTATTTATATATACATCACCATTATAAATAAAGGCATTAGCTGTCTAAATTTCAGGTATTCCCTACCATTCATCATTAGCTAATTCCTTATCAGAAATAGTGTGTAACTGTACTCCATACTATTTTTCTAACTTATTAAATAACTAATTTAATACCCCCTACATATTAGGATTTCTATCCACTTTATGTTTTTCCTATTCTATTGTTTTATATTCTGAAGGTCTATCTTTGATGTCAACTAAAGCTTCTTTATATAAAGGAATTATATTTATATCTTTATCTTTATAAGTATCATTTAGACTAACATTGGCTTCTTCAATACTTGATGTATTAGTAGAAGATATGATATTATCTATAGATGTTGAGCTATTACTATCTAGATGTAATTTATTAATTATATGTTGAGAGGAATTAACATCTGGAATTTCATCTAGATTAGGTAATCTTCCATACTTATTCATAAATCCATTACAAAATGGATAAAATACAGATTCTGGAATACCAGACTAAGATAACTTAGTCCGATATTCTAAATCTTTAATTAAACAATTATTCACAATTTATTATACTATTTAATTCTGATTCAATCTATTTTTCATCAATTACTGTAGTAAATCCATCTGTTCCAAGAATCTACTTAGTAGGTAATACTCCTTTACGAGCCTTCATTTTTTTAATAAATTCTTTTACCACTTTTTTATCTCCTCCCATATTTACTAATACAGGTTTACCATCCCTAATTTCATAAGTTATAGGATACTATTTAGTTAATTCTAAATTAGTTGGCATTGTCTATACACCGAGTGCATTATATTTAACTTCTGGATTCGAGAAGAAACTATAATCTCTTTTAGCTAGGGCATTTGATTCCTATTTAACATAGTTATTAATTTCTGCCATAGGATCTTTCTAATCTTCTGGATCAAATCCCATATCATTCATAAATGCATCATCCATATCCTACTCAATATCATAGTCATATTCACCTTTTGACTTCTTTTCCTTCTTTTTATAAAGTAGAATCTATTCATTATTCTAATCCTTATATTTGAGCACTTTAGAACCTCCAACATAAGGAGAACTCATAGGTGCAAGCCATTCATCAGTACATGCATTTACTAAGTCTTGATAGAAATCTAAGTCTCTATCTTTTTCTGCTATAAAATGTTTATAACTCTAAGCGAAACCAGAGTCTAAATAATCCTCAAATATTTTATGTAAAGAAGTAGGACCAAATTTACCATTATTACATATTAAAGAATATAAATAAAATAGGTCTTTTATGGCAAAGGTATTACCTTTAGCGTCTCTAATCAAGTCATAGGTTGCTAATTTATTAAAAGCATCCTTATGTATGTCAAACATTTCCCTTTCAGCATCAGACTAAGGCAGCATATTTATACCATTCAACCCATAGTAAACTGCAGTCATACCTAGATTAGTTCTTGAATTAACTATAGGACTTAAATGCTATATAAATATATTATCTTTTAATGCTGGGTCTGCTTTAAATTTTGGAATAAGAGTTTGTTCCATCCATAACTTAAAATTAGCATCTCCCATATCAGTACCTAATTGTATAGTTTTATTAAAGTATAACTAACTATAACTATTTGGAGTGTTAATAAAGGCATAGGTTTTCATTTTATCAGTACTACCTGGAATAGTAATCTATATATTACTATCTCGCATCCAATTCTGTCTTAGCTTATAGTCAACATAATTATTACCATTTTTAAGAACCTACTGCTATAAGTTACCTGTAACTTTATTTTTCTGAATAAAATCTGCAATTTTACCTACTGTAAATCTATACTTTAACTATTTATTTAATAGACCCTGATGAGCCATATATAAAGTTTCCATATAACCTTTATACTAAGGATCTGTAACAAGAACACGCAGAACGTTATAGGATTGTTTAATTCTATCATACTGTGCTATTTTTTCCTACTAGTATGCTTCGTCATATAAAAACTTTTCTAAATCAATCTTATACTTATCAGGATTTTTTAACTCATCTTTTGTAGCACCGTGAGTATAATGACTTCCTCTATTTTCAACTCTAGCAAGTTGTCTAAGTCTTCTAGTTATAACCTCTTCAATATTAGCTACCTAATTTTGTAAATCTAAAGCATTAGTCTTTACTTCTTGATTAAGTCTAAGAATTTTACCTATTTCTTTATATTCGTCAGCACCGAGAGCAAGAGTTTCTAAGTCTGTAGCTATTACAGATTTTCCATATACAGTATCATAATTTCCGCTACTTAGTTCTAACTAAACATCAGCAATATACTATTCCATAAAGTCCAATGCTTGATTATATAAAGTTGAATATAACTCAAATTCGTCTTTTGTCTAAATGACACTACTAATCTAATTAACTTTAGATCTTAAGCCTTCAATCAACTAAATAACATTATCCCTATAAGCTAACTATCTAAGAAGAGGTAATTTTTCATTATAATCACTTGATAAACTATCCTATAATATCTACCAAGCAAAGTCAGCTGGACCTAATATTTTCTAATCTTTTGGTTTACCCTCATTATATATAGATAAATCAAATGTATTAAATCTTGCTAACTAATCTAATGGGTCTTTATGTAAATAATCCAAAGCTCCAATTATGGTTCCACAACCACTATTACCACTAAATATATCACCTTTAGCTAGTTCTACTAATCTAAAAGCAAATGGAGAAGTCATAATTTTGAATAACGTATCTACTGGAACTCCAAGAGATAATCCATATAGATACATACCCAAAGTCTAGGTACCAGCATTTAATTTAGCTAAAGCTAACTCCTTAGCATTATCAGTTGAAAGGGATAGAAAGGCGGAAGCTTCATTTGCTGCATCTGATTCCCATTCTTGAGCTAATAAATAGTTCTATAAAGTAGTAAAATTACCATTTTCAGCATCTACTAAACTCTCCATTAACTCCTAATTAGCATTTACATTAGCAAGTCCTCTATATGTTTTACCACCAATTGTTACTTTACACATTAAAGCTTCTTTTTCAGTATTACTAGTATTTTCATCATTTAATACTGTATTATACATATGAGTTAATGCAAAGAAAGATTTAAGACCTGTTGCACAGATAGCAATACCATCTTTACCAACCATATTCTCATTGATACTCTAGATTTTATTAAATACATTACCCGGAGTAAAGGTTTTCTATACTGCATTTTTAGGAGATGCCTTGGTTAGGTTCTTAGCAGTTGACGTCATAACATCTACAGAAGACTAAGCTTCTCTAAGATTAACTGGATTTTTAATAATATTTAATAATGAAGTTACTGCAAAATTCTTTAGTATTCTATCATTTTTAGCCTTAGAATTATTCTTTAAATAGGTATTATGTTTATCTATAGCCTCTATTATACCATTTTCTATTTTATCATATAAGTCTACAGTTAATTTTATTTCCGCATCTGTGGATAATAAAGATGCTAGAGCGCTAGTATTAAGTGTATCATCCTCATAGTACTTCCAAGTATCCTCATCAAGAGATTGAATAATAGTAGCTAAGTCTTTTATATTCTATTCATTACCAGTATTTACTTCTACAGTCACATCACCATTTCTAGTAATATTTATTAAGAATAAAGCATCCTACTAAGTAAGTTTATTAGCTAATCCAAATAATTTTTTACCATTGTAATGCTATTCAGCTATTAACTAATGCATAGTAGTCTATGTTGGATCAAAAACCAAATACTAATCTATTTTCTCTCCAGTTGGGAACGGTAAGTATTTTTCAGAAGCTTTAAGAAGTGCTGGAGAATCCAAATTAGCATATGGAGAATAGGTCTCATAAATACCATTTCTATTTATATCAAATGTTTGTATAGATACAGCGTCAATATCCAAGTCACTTCCTTGCAAGAAGAACTAGAATTTACTTACATAAGCATTATTTGTATCTGTATTCTCAAACATAGCTACTCTTTGAGCCATGAAAGACTACTAAGACTGTGCAGGGATACGTGCTGCTACATTTTCAAGATATTTCATAAAAGAAGTCCATATCTATCTAGATTCCTTTTGTAAAGCTAAATATGCTGGATTTTTAGTATCTCCTTTTATTAAATCTTCATACTTAGTAAGTTTATCTAAATAATCTACCTATTTATCATAATCACCTATTTTAGTTAATCTCTTTGCAAAACTATTAGCTTTTTTAGATTTACTACTCCTAGCAGCATTTAATAGATTTAATAATTCGGCTTCTGAACAATTTGCATTTAAATTTACAAAGTTATAATTAAGGTTATCTAAATAGAAGGTAAATGGAGAATCCATATGAATCTCTTCACCTGTATTCTAATCAATAGTAATACCTCGAATCTTCTTTATATCAGGATTCTTTACTTCATTACCTTTAGAATCTTTCCAGGTATCTTTAGCTTCAGTAACTATTATTTCATTTCCATCATAGTCAGTATAGATTTTATCATTCTCACTATACATTGGATGTATAATATTTCCGTCACTATTTACTCTAAATACATGTCCATCAGAATCAACATATTTAAACCATTGAATCTCATTGGCAAAGTCTGAATTGTCAAGTCCTCTTCGTATATAAACATGATTACCATCATTTCTTTTTAATTCTAAATGATAATTATACACTAACTATTCATCCTTATAATAATCCTAAACTTTAGTATTAAGTCTCTTAGCTAATCTATCTAAGAAGAAGTCAGGATTATTAACAATATCACTAACCTAATCATACTAGTTAAGACCAAAAGAGGAAGCTGCTGTCTTAGGTATTACTGTTCCATAACTAGTTATATCAATAGTAGAAGGCTATACAGTAACTACTTTATTATTAATTAAGACATTTAAAGGCTCCGTATTTTCAGGATTTAGGGCAGCTAATTGTCTTTGCATTTCTCTATTTAAGAACTTCAATGCATATTTCTAAAAGAATTCTTTATACATAGGAGTCTCAGTTAAGAAGATTCCGCTAAAATTATCATTTAAATCATTGACAATTTTAACTTTATTTGAATTATTAGATTCATTAAACTCCTTAATTATAGCTGCCTTTAATTCTTGGTCTTTATCATATTTAGATAATACCTCTAATACTTTTCTTCTAGGGTCTTTAGATTCTCTTGCTTCAAAATAATCTTGTACAATATCTAAATCAGACATTTGCCATCTATTACCCAAAGAATCCTAGAATTTTACATCATAACTATCTAAGTCTTGACCTCCTAATAAAAACTCCTTAACTTCGGTAATCTAATTAGTAGCTCCAGTTTTTGGATCAACTACGCCATTTAAATAGTCTATAAGTTTTCTATATCCCATAGTCTATTCTTGATATGGGACATTATTATAAAATACAGTATTAGTATCAGATTCCACTCTATGTGGTAATGTTACGTTTACAACCTTAGTAGTCCCATCTGAGAAAGTAACTAAGTATTTATGTCCTATTTTAACATCAGGCATACTAGTTATTAATCCTGTTTCATCAGTATTATAGCTAAGTGGTTCTGTTTCTGCTTGTAACTATTCCATTATTTCAAAAGCATTCTCTGTATCGTATTCTTTTTCTATGGCATCCATAGTTACATATTTATATACAGTAGAACCATCTTCATTTAATAAAATATTGCCATCTTTATCTTTAGCTGGTACTTTATACATTTTTATAATACCTTCAGCAGGATTTAATACTGCTAAAAGACCAGGCATTTTAGTTTTGATTCCTGCTTTAGTTAATGCAGAAGTTAAGGAACTAACTACTTTAGCAGAAACTGCAGCATCACTATAAGGAATTTCCTTATCAATGTCTGCATAGTTAGTTTTATTGATAGAAAACTGTTTTTCAGTATTTATCTTCTTTATAATATTCTTAGCTACTAACTATAACATATCACCGTCTGTAGCTGAAGCATTAACTAGGGACTTCATAATAGTTTCTGTTACAGCAGCATTAAAACTATCAGAGAATCCATTTAACAGGTCTCCCATTTCGTCTCTAAATGCCTTAGTAGCCTATTTAGATAAGCTATATAGAGCGTTATATAGATTAGTGGCTTCCCCCTTAGTATATCCCATAGAACAAGCAGCTGAAATAACCTAAGTCATAAGGGACAAGTCTTCATTATCAGCTTGATGCTCTTTATCTAGCTAAATACCAGCCTATCGCACTTCTACCTACATAAAACTTAGACCCTTTCTATTGAAGAAAGAGGAGACTGGATTTATGTTTGCAGCACCATGTTTAACAGCACCTATAGTAGGCATATAGTGTATATCGGAATGCTTCATAGGCTAAATAACATCATCTGCTGTTTGTGCCTTAATAACTCCTTCTTTTTTAGTTCCATAAATATTAGCAGCATGAGCAGTCATTTCTATAGATTTTTCAGAACCCTGAAGGGTTCCATCTAAGAAGTCTACAGAGTTCATGCCTCCAAACATTTGCCATATATCATAGTTAGAATTTGTCTATACTTGAATAGTATTTTCCTTACCCTTTGCTTCTCCATTTTCATCAACTTCTTGCTCTAATATAGAATAAGTGTTATTTCCATCGTAGGACTAAATACGTCTCTTATAAAATTTAGCCCCTTTTCTATAATAGAAATCACCATAATCAATATCATTGCCTTCAAAGTCTTTAAGAATACCTCCATCACGCATAATATGTTGAGAACCATCTGCATTTTTCCATTGCTTGCTAGTCATATTATACATCATATTACGATAGAAGTCAAACTGTCTTATTTTATCATTAGTTAAACCGAATCCTGCAGTTTTAATAATACCTCCTGTACCTGTAGCCCTATCATAAAAGTGCACAAATTGCTTCTTATTTATACCTGCTTTATCTCCATTAAGAGAGTTATTTTCCCAAATAACTATAAATGGATTTACAAAAGTAGCACCATCAAAATTAGTGGCTTTATCCACATCTGCCTATACTGTATATACATCTGATTTCAAATCTGACATAATTGCCATATTATAGATAGAAGGTACACCATCTATTTGATTTAACTAGAACTCATGCATAGCTGCTGTATAAGATACATTTCTCTTGTGCTAGGCTGCAAAACGAGATGCCTCATCTTCAGTTTCATTTTGAAGAAGTTTATCCATTTCCTTAGTTAAATAGGAACTAAATGCTTTATCAAAATATTCTCCTGATTTGAACTCTATTTTAGGTACTATTAAACCATTTAAAGCAGTATCAATTGTATTTTTCCAGTCTGGATCCATACCACGCGCTACTGCTTCCTCCTAAGACATAGTTAACACTTTACTAAAATCCTGTGGAAACATCTTTAATACAATAGAACTAGAATTTAATAAAATTTTATTCTATTCCTTAGCTATAAGTTTAGCCTCATTCCACGCTTTCTTTACAAAATCCTGAAACTCTGAATTATTCTAATTCTATATTAAATAATTTTCTTTAGCTTTTGTCCATTCAGGATTAGTGTCATAGTAAACATAGCCTTCATCATCAGAGAATGGAATTAATTTTTCTACACCTGTCTAAGCTTCAATAAAAGCATCTCTTTTCTCATTAAAGAAATCATCAAAATCCATTAAATAGTTTTGAGCTTGAGGATTATTCTATAAGAATGTAGATAAACCTAATTTTGGATGTTTATAAATAATAGGAACATTATAATCTGCTTTAGATGGATGATTAGTATGACATCCTACTCCTGCATACATATATTGAGAAGTAAAAAAATAGTCTAACGCATTATATTTACTAAGCATAGGATGTAACTCTATATTCCAAGAGTGTGGATTATTAATGTCTAGTCCCAAATTAATTAAGTCCTATTTAGTTAATATATCCTTACCATTAACCTTAGCAAATACCATTTTACCATTATGTACCCAGTCTTTATAATTGTCTTTCAAATAGGTTTTAGCAGAGGAATTAGTACCGTCAATAAGACGAATTTCTACATTTTCATCTAATAAGGATTTTAAAACTTCTGTCTCCTTCCACTACATAAATTTAGCTAATTTACTAGGGTCAGAAAATCTAGTTTCTAATCCCTTTAAAAGCATATTAGATTTAAGTCTCTTAGTTTTTTTATCAACAGAATAGTGAGTCTAATCAATTAACTATATAACATCATTGTGAGTGTCATTGTACTCCTTTACCCATTGATATAACTAATCAGCAGGGTTACTATAACGGCTATTAATATCTTCTAAACTATATATAGCCAAATGATACTTACCATTTATCCAATTAAATAACTTGTTAAAATCTTTTTGTATATTCTAATTAACTGCCTTGAAATAATGCCCCAGCTACTCACTAGTTAATTTTTGTAACTCTTTAGAATTAAGGTCTATAAATTGTTTACCATTAAGTTCAGGATGTTGAGAAACAACTTTCTGCATTAAATCTACACACATTCTATTAATGGTATTTTTATCTGAGTTTACAGATGGAAGTAATCCTACTTTTCCATTACCAATAACTACATCTCCTCGAACATCCTTTTTAGTAGTGAAGCCATCAACAAAGTCATATAGAAAGGCACTCTAACTAAATTCAGATACTGTAAACTATGTTTGAGGTTTATTTCCATAAGGAGATTTAACTTCTCTTGTAGTATATATACCTCTAAATACACCTGGCTACATAAGAGACATCTTAGAGAATGGATTAACTTTGTCGTTACCTACCCAATTGTAAGATTTAATCCAATTATACTAAGGAATTAAGTTACCTAATAAACGACTGAGAGTCTATTGAGATAAAGTTTTACCATCTGCGTCTTTAACTGAAGCTGATTGCATAATACCAGAAGTAAGTGCTTTAGCCTTAGCTATGTTATCAAGGATAGGAGTCATAGCATCACTATATAATCCCATTTCCATTAATTCCGAATTATATTTAGGTTTATTAGTATAGCCCCTATATATACTATCAAATAATTCATTTAATGCAGCTTTACCATGGCTAGTAGCACCTTTTACATTAGCTATATATTTATTAAGAAGTACTGTAGAAGTTAATTTTAACAAATCCTATATAGTATGATCTACTGAGTACATTTTAAGTGCTTTTCTTAAATCTGTGTCATAGGAAACCCCAATAGCTAGATTATCATCAATAAATTGCCATAAAGATTCTGATATTTGTGGATCTTCTACTAAATTCTCTATTTCTTTTGGGTTTAAAAGTTTACCTGATTTATCTCTATAGGTAATAGAGTTTCCTAATTCATTAATAGCTGCAGTTATACCAGTACCTGGAATAGTACATGTAATTCCTGAGAAATTGTTAGCCTTATTAGCTAATGTCTATATATTATATAATTTAGCTTCTCTTTCTTTAA
>ERZ1034680.1281-NODE-1281-length-9878-cov-32.339917_pt1 | contig 9878 bp, 4 predicted proteins | sample MGYA00520639_ERZ1034680 | MGnify/ENA primary metagenome ERZ1034680 (study PRJEB33766, sample SAMN09781760) | gut metagenome | biome: gut microbiome | host: Homo sapiens | place: Madagascar | study: EMG produced TPA metagenomics assembly of the PRJNA485056 data set...
ACGGGCCTGCCCTGCGAAGAGTTATCTCGCCATCACAGCCGATGTGGATTATCCATATTGATACCTGGAATGCCCCTAATCCGCAGGCTATCATCAATATGGTACCGGAAGACATCAAGCCTTACGTGGTGTTTAACCTCTCGCTCTCTGCTACGGAGAGCATCTGTGCGGATGGTAAGAAGGTGGTGGATTCATGGATGAAGGTATGTGCCGAGAACCGCGTCTGGACCATGATCCAGCCTGCCAGTGGCGGATGCAGCGCTTTTGATGACGACGACCTGGAACTCTATGAGAGCTACTACAAGAACTATCCTAACTTTCTGGGATGGAACTATGCCGAGCAGTTCTGGGGATTTGACGAGGATCGTAAGCGTGAGAACGGAACCATTCATACGCCATCTTTCCTGAAGCGACTGGAGCTCTTCACCCATCTTATGAAGTTTGCCCATCAGTATGGCGGCTATCTTTGTGTAAGCTTTACGCAGGCTTGCTATTCTGCCAATATGATGCCAGTGGCATACATGAAGCGTAATGCCGAGATGAACCGTCTGCTTTCTACCGACAAGGAACATTTCATCTGCTGCGAGAAGTACACCATGAAGAATGGTTTCTATGATATCGAGAGCAACTGTCTGGGTGCTTATCTGGGTGGATATGCCGGTCAGTATGGTATTCGCTTCGACATCTGCGGCTGGATGGAAGAACAAGATAAACTGGATGAGAATGGCAATGCCATCAAGGACCCTTCGGATGATACAAAAACACTGAAGGAGTATTACAATGATTTCCCTAAGGCTTGTGGTGCCATTCCTATCTTGGAGCATGTGGCATTGACTGGTGAGACGGTGATTGACGGTCCTGAGTTGGTGACGACTGATAACTTGCGTGAGATCGCAACTTCCAGGACAGCCGATGGCTATACCCATCGCAACTGGGCTTGGTTCAATCACTTTAAGAATATCAACATCGATATGTTCCGCAAGATTCTGGATGGTACTATCCGTATTCCTTCCCGTGAGGAGGTCATTGCACGTACTAAGATTTGTGTGAAGAATGACATCAAGCCAAAGAATATCTATTCCAGCCAAAACGAGATGGAACCATACGTTTCGCCAGGTGGACTGTATGATGGTCTCTATCGGAGCGAGCAGGATGACAATGGTACACAGTGGCCTAACTCCACCTTGAACAACAAATGGTGGTTGAAGGTTTCAGGACGTTATCCTACCATCCCTGTGGTGTATGATCTCATCGACGAAGAAGCCAAGAAACTGCAGGTGGCTATCAAGAGCAGCGAGTATGCTAAGAGTGCTACTTGGAGTAATGTGACCAGCAAGAAGGCTTATATGAACAAGCTCTTCAAACAGGAATATACGGGTGATATCTATGCTTCGCGTCTGGAGAATACTTGGGTTTGCTACAACCCTTATCAGTATAATGAGGAGCATGTTCCGTTGGCTGCCACAAAGAATGGTATGAAATTTATCCGTAAGTACTGGGTAAACAATGGACGCAGTGCCAAGGGTATATTGAAACCTGCCTACAATACCTGTAGCCAGATTAAGATGAACCTCGCTCCATATTCCTTGGTTCACATGCGTGAGTATTCTGACAAGTTGAGTCTCTACATGCAGAACTACCGTATCAAGGATGGACTTCGTTATGGTGTTGGCGATGGCAGATTACAGGATGACAAGAATCTTCCTGAGTATGCCCAGCAGACTGATACCATCATTGTGGTGGGAGCCAGTGCTCGGCCTACTATCTCTTGGAAGGATAATTCAGAGCATTCGGCAAGTACTGTTACCAGCGAGTGGAAAAATGGTGAGTTCACGGTTTATGTAAAGCATAATGGTCCATTGGAGTTGACCATCGATAACTGTAAGGGCACCAAGACTACAGGAAAGTTGAAGGATTCTGATGTGACTGCCGCTGTCATTGAAATTCCTGCCATGCCTGAGGCGTATGAGGGAGAGATGCAGTATGAGTTTGAAAACTTCGATTACAAGAATGTGGGTGGTTGCTATGGCAACGCTTGGAACAACGGTTTCCGTGGATACTATGGTCAGGGCTGCTTGAACCTGGGTACCCAGAAGGGGGCTTCCGTTCGTGGCTACATTCCTGTTACCAAGCCAGGTAATTACAAGGTGGCTATTCGCTATCAGGCTTCCATGGGAGATGCTGTTATCAATGTTATCTGCGGCAATCAGACCAAGCAGGTTACACTGCCAAAGAATGCTTCTTCCAACAAGGAATGGTCGGAAGTGGAGTTTGACATGGATATCGCTGATGTCAAGGGAAATATGACGGTTAACTATGTGAGCGGAAAGAGAGCTGTGCTCGATTGCGTCCGCCTGAACTACAAGGGTGCCTTGACGGGTATCGCTGGTGTAACCACTGATGCCGACATGATAGACCATGTAGAGTATTACGACTTGCAGGGCATGCGCTTATCTGCAGCCAAGCAGGGTGTCAGTATCAAGAAAGTTTATCTTCGTAGCGGTAAGACCTATACGGAGAAAATTTATAAATAACTAGTTATTAATAACAATTTTAATTTTTTACGATTATGAACACAACAATTAAGAGTTTGGCAATGGTTGCCATTGCATTGTTCGCTGGTTTCGGTTCTGCTTCTGCACAGGAAGAGAGTGCAGATGAGGGTGTTGAATTGACTAAGGACATGTTCTACATTTGGGATGGTTTCACAAAGGATGCACAACCAACTGATGAGAAGGTTTATATGGAGTGGACTGTGGGTGCAGAGAATCCAAATGCCCCAGGTTCTGTTATCGTAGGTACATCTACTGTGGCTCCAAATATCTATGCCGACTTGTCAGACTATCATTACATGGTAGTTTATGGTGAATGTGGCACAAACGATAAAGGTGAAGTTGCCATGCCTCGTTTCATGTTCAACCGTACCGATAAGGACGGTCAGCAGTGGACTGGTGGTATGATTGCCATCGAGAACAAAGCTTTTGATAAAAATACAGGTGCTATTGTTATTGATTTGAAGAAAGATTTGGTTCGCACTGTTCCAGACGAAGATCCTACAGTTGATGATTACGCCCACTTGGTTACTATCAAGGCTTCATGGGGCGGTACTTGCCTTATTTCTGGTATCTATCTTTACAATGTTCTTCCAGAGGAACTCGCAGGTGATGCTACTGGCATCAAGAACGTTCATGTAGCTGGTGATGCAGCTGTAGCAACATTCAACGCTGCTGGTGCTAAGGTTGCAGCCAACGCCAAGGGCCTTGTTATCAAGAAGTACCAGAGTGGTAAGGTTGTTAAAGTAATGAATAAGTAATGGCAGAAATTCTACTCCTTTTGTGTAACTAGGGAGTAGTCCCTAGTTCAGATGTTCGGCAAGGTATTTGTTGAATCCAGCAGATACTTTGCCGATTTTTTTGTGTCATAACAACTGACAATTATAACAACATATAATCGTATAACTGATAATTTTAACTGAAAATGAAAAGAACAACTTTCTTGATGTGCTTGCTCTTTGCCTTGTGCATGCAAGTGGTAGCTGCCGAGCATTCCTATACGCAGAAGGCAGTGAAGCAGACTGTAAAAGTGGGTACATCTACACGAGAAATGTTGGTCTATGTACCAACCGACTTACCCGAGAAGGCTCCGATGGTCATCTCCATGCATGGATTCAGCCAAAATCCTGATTATCAGATGGGGCAGACCCATTGGAACGAGGTGGCGGACACGGCTAAGATCTTGGTGGTTTATCCTCAGGGAAACAATAATTCCTGGGACATCTCAGGCTCTGGCGATGTCAAGTTTATCGAAACCATCATGAAGACGATGCAGAAGAAATATAAGGTAGATAAGAATCGCATCTATATCTCTGGCTTCTCCATGGGTGGTATGATGACTTATCACTGTATGACCAAATTGGGAACTGTTGTTGCTGCCTTTGGTCCTGTGAGTGGTATTCCTGTGGATTATCGTGAGCCTGTGGCTCCACGCCACGTGCCTATCATGCACATCCATGGCACGGGAGATGATGTCGTGAAATGGGGAGGCGATCCTAACCATGCTGCTGGTGGCTATGGCAGAATAGACGAATATGTGAAGAAGTGGGCTGCTTACTCTTCCAAAGATATAAGCTCGACCTTCCTGATAGTGAAGAGGCTGGCGAGTCGAAGGGTGATGTGCTATTTTCTGATAAGTGGGAGGATGAGGTCATCAATGTAGGAGAAGGTGTGCCTGCGGGATGGAAGCGTGTGAATAGTATGAATGATGGTAGTCGGAGTGATGAGAAGGCGAACGGTGCAGCCAATACAGGTGGCGCCCGTATCAAGGATTTCGTTGCTGGTGGTGATTTCAATACAGGATTCTATCTCAGTGCCCGTGACTTTGACCAATGCAAACTCTCTTATGGCTTGTATGATGGACATCGCTTGCATTTGGTCCCAGGCAAATACCAGCTTTCTTTCAATTCTTCTTATTGGAATGATGGTTCTGAGAATGGTGCCGTCGCTTACGATGCAGGCATCGTCGGCATTGGCGACAATAAATCAGTCTTGTTGGAACAGAACCTGGATTCGGAAGGCAACTTGAAGGAAAATAACAACCAGGTGGTGAAAGGCTCTCTGGCTCACTTCTTGAACTTCACTATAGAGAAAGAAGGTGACTATGAACTTTATTTCACCATGTCTTCTGGTTGGGCTGCGGTTATCCTTGGCAATGTGAAGATTAGAAAGGCGGATACCGGTACGGGTATCACTGATTGTACAACCGATGCCTTCGGAAAAGGTGTTGTCACAACTTATAATCTGGCGGGTCAGCGCATCAGCGCTCAGACTAAGGGCTTGGTTATAGAGCAGATTCAGTTTGCCAATGGTAAGAAGGTTTCCAGAAAGGTAATCAAAAAATAATAAGTATAATTTTAGCATGAGTAAGATATAGAGATGACCTCGCATTTTGCGTGGTCATCTTTTTGAGTATATAGTATCATAAACTTTCTCTCTTGTAACTTTTGAGCAAAAACACTGGTAAAGAATGCAATTTCTTGGGCTTTCTTTCTTTTTTCTAACAAAAATTATATAATTTTGCATCATTCAATAATCATGTAAACAACAATTTTGTATTTTCATTTATAAGCCTATGAAGCGTCTTTTACTTTTGGGAGTTCTTTGTCTCGTGCAAATGTTGGCAACCTTTTCTTATGCCAACTCTGGACGACTTTATACATCCAACGACCTGTCGAGTAGCCTGATTCGATGTATCATACAAGATAAGTATGGTTTCATTTGGGTGGGTACCAATTATGGATTGAACCGTTTTGACGGCTATAATTTCAGTACCTATCTTTGCAATCCTGCTGATACCACCACCATCCAGGATAATGGAATCGTACAACTCTATCCTTATAGCAAAGAGTTCCTCTTTGTAGCAACAAATCGTGGACTCTATAAATATTCTTATCTTACCAATAGTTTCCAGCATATTGTATTGGAAAAGCATGGTGAGAAGATAAGAATCAGTTCTCTTATTGAGGATAGAAAACATAATCTCCTGATAGGTACAGCCGGGTATGGTGCTTATAGGTTGGATATGACTACGGGTAAAGTTACTCGCCTTTCAAGAAAATCAGCAAATTCAGTGGATGATTTCTTTAGTATGTTGTTCTTCGATGATGAGGGATATCTGTGGCAGGCTAATCATACAAAGGTGTTGAGAAAATATAAATACGATGGCAGGTCTATCCGACTGGTAAGTGTATATGAGCCTAAAGATCTGTTTGGTATCCGTAAATTATATGCCACAGACAAGAAGGGATTCTTTGTGGCGCATACGGGCGGCATTTTGCGCTATGATTATGCATCGGATCGCTTCTCACGCTACGATTTTGATTTTTCTGCTCATCAGGGAGCAGGATATATCAGTGCTGCTACCTTGGATAAGTATGGCAATTTATGGTTGGGTACTTCGGGAGATGGAACTTTCAAGATACCGCATGGAAGCAGAAAGGCTTATCGGGTGGAGTTGAATAACCAATCGTTTATCTTTGATAATGCGCATATCAGCGATTTGCTGATAGATAGAGATGGTAATCAGTGGTATGGATGCTATATGAAAGGACTTTTCTTGTCGAATAATGATAAGAATGTGTTCCATTCGGTAACTTTGGATGAATTGGGGGCTGGTATGGAAACCATTTCGTCTGTAGTGGGAGTTGCTGACGGAGTGATGCTTTTTGTAGTCAAGAATCATGGGTTGTATCTCTTGGATGAGAAGACGGGAAATACCAGAAAACTTCAATGTCCTGCTGGACTAGTCAAGGTTTACTCGGATTTTCGGAAGAAGGTTTATGTATATGCCAGTGAGGGTATTTATGAATATGATTGGAAGCATCAGACTTACCAGTTGTTGTTGCCTGCCAATGGTCTTTCTCTGGATGGTATGCAGGTAGATGCTGCTGGCAATATGTATCTCACAAGTCAGGGAAACGGGCTTTATGTATGGAATAGGAAGAGTGGCAAGATGACGCAATATCTGATGGATGATAGGCGTCCACACAAAACCATTTGCAATAACTGGATTACAGATATCAGGTTAGATTCTCGGGGAAGGCTCTGGTGTGCAACAACCAATGGTGTGTCGTGCATGGATACCAAAACCGGATATTTTGATGTCATTCTTTCCCGGCCTCTGTTAGAGGGTAAAACGTGCTATTCTACGTTGGAACTGTCGGATAGCAAGATGGCTATTGCTACAGAAATGGGGCTTTATCTCTATGATGCGAAAAAACAACAGACAACCCTTTGGCCTCATTCTGAGAGTATTAGCGGATTGAGAATTTATTCGTTGGAGAAGGATGCCAAGGGAAACCTATGGATGAGTACTGCGCAGGGTATCTGGTGTTATGATAGTAAAGCTAAGTCGTTTTTCTCTTTTGAAAAGGGTAACGGACTCTTAACCAAGGAATATCAGGCAGGAGTAGTAGGTTCTACATCGGATGGGGTTATCTGTTATGGAAACTCTGAAGGATTGACTTATTTTAGGCCTTCTCAGGTAAAGGATTATAATGAGAAAATGTCGGCTATTTATCTGTCGGGTGTGTTGCTTGATGGAAAGATGGCTCCGTTTATTGGAGATAATCTGAGTGTTCCGTCTGATTTCAAGTCGATAGTGCTCAGCTTCTCCCTGCTTGATTATCAGAGCGTGGGTAACATCGTGTTCCAGTATCGCATCAACGGGGGCAAATGGATCAGCAATGCGGCTGGAGACAATAGCTTCAACTTCACAGGTTTGTCGTATGGACATTATCGTATAGAAGTGCGTACCTATTGCAACGGCAAGTACTCCACATATAAAAAGGTGATCAACCTGGATGTGCTGGCACCTTGGTTCCTTACCGTTTGGGCGAAGCTCCTCTATCTCTTCCTGATTCTCGGCCTCACGGCTGCCGCTATCATTGTTTATCTGCGCAAGAAGAAGAGAGATCTGGAAGAGGCTAAGATGCAGTTCCTCATCAATGCCACCCACGATATCCGTTCGCCGCTGACGCTGATTATGGAGCCTCTGAAGAAACTGAAGGAGCGATTGGGAAATGCTGAGGAGTATCATGAGGATATTGATACCATCGACCGAAACGCACAGCGCCTGCTCACCCTGGTGAATCAGATTCTCGACAAGAGACGCCTTGACAAGCATCAGATGAACCTCTCGTGCAGGGAAACCAACCTGGTGGAGTTTTCGCAGGGATTGGTTTCACTCTTCACTTACAATGCCAACCTGCGTGGTATTCATATCAGGCTGGAGATGCCAGAGACACCTGTGAATGCATGGATAGACCGCAACAAACTGGATAAGGCGATAGCCAATCTGCTGTCTAATGCCTTCAAATATACGCCTAATGGCGGCGAAATCATCTTCCGCATTGAGAAGCAGGATAAGAAGGTGCTCCTGTATGTGATTGATAGCGGCAAGGGATTGGGAAAGAACGATGATGCCAAAAACCTGTTTGAACGCTTCTATCAGGGAAAGAACTCGGCTGATATGCATCTGGGTGGTTCGGGCATTGGCTTGAATCTATGCCGGGCCATCGTAAGGCTTCATGGTGGAGATGTGACTGCACGCAACCGTGAGGATGGAACGAGCGGTGCCTGTTTCATCATAGAATTGCCTTTGGGTAAAGAGCATCTCAAGAATAATCAGATTTATTCGGACTACGTGGATACCGGAATGAAACAGCAGAGAGGTGCGGCTAGCAAAAACTGTAAAATCCTGCTCGTGGATGATGATATCGAGATATGCCGTTACATCAAGTCGGAACTGAGCGATTGGTATCACTTTGTAATCTGCAACAATGGCAAGGAGGCACTGAAGCAGCTGCTTTCTGGTGATTTCGACCTGGTGGTAAGCGATGTGGTAATGCCTGAGATGGATGGTATCACGCTGCTTAAAAACATCAAGGGCAATGCCAATATCAGCCATGTGCCTGTCATCATGCTTACTTCCAAATCAGAAATCAGTGACCGTCTGGAGGGCATCAAGCTGGGAGCTGATGCTTATCTGGCAAAACCATTCAGTCTGGAGGAACTTCATCTCACGATAGACAATCTCATCGACAATGTACGTCGCCTGAAAGGTAAGTTCTCTGGAGTTCTGAAGCAGGACGACAAGGTGGAGAAGATAGAGGTGAAAGGCAACGACGAGGAGTTGATGGAACGTATCATGAAGGTAGTGAACGAGAACATGGGCGATTCTGACTTCAATGTAGAGAAGATGTGTAATGAGGTGGGCGTAAGCCGTACCCAACTGCATCGTAAGTTGAAGGAAATGACCGGTGTTCCTACCAGCGAGTTCCTGCGCAACATCCGTCTCAATGAGGCTGCCCGATTGATTAGAGAGGGTAAGATTAATATTACGCAGGTTTCATATATGGTGGGATTTGCCAATAATAGTCATTTCTCCACTGCATTTAAGAAATACTTCGGAATGTCGCCTTCTGAATATGCGGCAAAATATACTGAGTAAAGTTTTTGAAACACTAAATAAAGTCATTATGATTGTTTATTCGTAATTTTGCAGCGTTAAACGAATAAACAATCATAATGATGAATACAACGAAAATCTTGGCTCTCAGAAAGCCGTTACAGATAAGCGCATGGCTGCTTGCCATGCAGGGAGCTGCCTGTGCGCAGAATCCTATCAAACGATTAAAAAAAATGATTAATATTGAGTTCGATAAGAGAGTGCCTTTCTTGGCGCTTCTCTTGTCGTTTTGTGTCGTATCGTTTGCCCAGAATCTGCGGGAAACTTTCTTTTCTCCCAATGGAAAGATAGAATGGAAGGCAGAGGGGGAGAAAAATAAGGTGAAGGCTTTTGATGTAGCTTATCGCGATGCCTGTAAAGGAAATAAGGAAAGCCAGGTGCTTCATATTTCTGGTTATGGCTTGAATACCAGCGATGGTGGAGGAAGAAATCTGATCTTGAAAAACATTTCCAAACCCAAGTATATTTCGGAGCATTATCAGATGCTCATGGGAAAGAAGAGTGAATGCAAGAACGAGGCGAATGAAATAGTTTATACCTTTGAGGATGATCTGAAGCGCCCGTTGCGCATGGTGGTTCGCCTTTATAATGATGGTGTAGCCTTTCGTTATGAGTTGGAGGGCTTGCAGCATACGGCAATCAGGCAGGATTTGACTACTTATCATATCAGTGAAGGCACACGCCGATGGTTTCAGGAATGGACAGAGTCTTATGAGAATTTCTTCCCTTTATCTACCACAGGTAAAGGCGGGAAACAACATTGGGGCTATCCTTGTCTGCTTGAGCAGAATGGTGTGTTCTCTCTTATTACTGAAGCTGGTATAGAACGAATCAACAGTGCCTCTTCCTTGAAG
>ERZ1034680.1297-NODE-1297-length-9800-cov-14.275115_pt1 | contig 9800 bp, 8 predicted proteins | sample MGYA00520639_ERZ1034680 | MGnify/ENA primary metagenome ERZ1034680 (study PRJEB33766, sample SAMN09781760) | gut metagenome | biome: gut microbiome | host: Homo sapiens | place: Madagascar | study: EMG produced TPA metagenomics assembly of the PRJNA485056 data set...
GGATAAGACACCACTCGTTGATCTCTTCGAAAGGACTGATTTCAATAATGTCAAGTTTCTTTACCCAGCCCATAGAATTTTTATTAAATATCTAAGAAAGGCAGGCGGCGAATCGCAGCCTACCCGGTGTCAAACAATCGTTTGAATGACCTGCTTAATGTACTACACAATCGACATGATGTCTTGAGCAGCGTTGAACACGTCAACATTACCATAGCTAGACACAATTTGCCAAATAGCGATGCAAACAAGAAGGCTATATTTATTTTCTCAAACTGATAATGTGTGTAATGTTTGCATTTTATCAAGAGGAACCGGTAATCCGATATATCTGTTATTTGTTCCCACTCGCTCTTTCAATATCACCAGCTTCCTCCTTGGCTTCCGTTATTGCCATCTTGATGACATAGAACAATAACAGCAAGCCCCATATTCCTAAAATTAATATCCACCACATATTATTTCTTGTTTTTCTTTCTCCAGAAGAAATGCCATGTTCTGAAGATTGGTTCACTTAATGCCTCTGCTGGATAGTATCTCACGAAGTGCATGTTTCGCCATATCTTCAGGAAATACTTCTTTGCCATTCCTTGCTGTGTGAAACGACCATACTTTGTGAAATGCGTGCCGAAGTTGCCGCCATCCATTATTTCTGACAGCAGTAGGCCTCCACGCTTCTCATCCATCGGAGCAATCATCTTCTCCTCTGGTAGTCCTAAGGTTTCATGCAGCACATACATCACAGCTCCAGCAAACTTCCACAATCCAAGATGCTTCAATTCTCTCTGCAAAGCATCTCTAATCACCAATAACTCATCATTAATCACTATATAGTAGTAATCAATGATTTGCCTCATTCCAATCCCCTCATCAAAGAAATGATGATACAGATGGGATAACTGATAAATCACGTTGAAAGACGTAGTAGGTACTGCTATCTCCCCTGCCCCATTCGGCAAACTCACCACATTGGAACATTGCAGATCCGCATTCCGCCTAAACCACCTCTGTAAACGTACATTATATATAGGATTATTCATCACACCGGGGAAGAAATGCAGTTCCACAGGTACGCCATCCATCACTGTCTCTAAATGATGATACCTTATATCATCCTTCAGCTTAAAATGCTACTTGGCGTATTCCGTTATCTTTTCACGACTTGCATTCACCCATACATCAATATCTCCGGAAGTACGTGAATAAGGATCAGGATACATCAACGCATTACCTTGTCCTTTCAATATGCAACATCTCAATCCTTCTTCCCTAAGCATAGAATAGATCTTGGCAGCCACCATATTCACCTTCATATTCTGTCGATGAATCTTCTGTGACTTGCCCATCCAAGTCATCAACAGATTTGGACTGATAGGATTAAGCCACAATTCATCCGGATATTCCTTCCCGAGTCGCTCAATGCCGTCGAAACAAAAACCGAGAATAGTTTGTTTAGAAGCAAAAGAATACAGTTGCTGCCAATCCATGCCAGCAACCACATTACTCATATTCCCTTTATTTCCGAGACAATATCTCAGAAAAGAAAAAATGTAACCTGGTTGGAAAGTTTCCTCCAATACAATATTATGCATTCTTCTACGTTTTTATAAAAACAAGAATCATAAGACATCTTTATATGAAACATCTATATCAATATCTTCGCCTCATCCTTTGGCGAATCCTTGATGCAATAGACCGCAAACTCGGTCCTGGCCCTGGCGACCACCGTTCTCAGTAATAAGTTTACATAAACTTAGCCTTGATGAACTGTGGCACCTTCCATGCCATTTTCATCAGCTTAGTCAATGTCACTGGCTTAAAGCCATATCCAGTATAAACTCTGATATCCTCATCCCAGACCTTCTTGCGCTTTGAAGCATCAGTACTCATACCGCCCATACGCATTCTCGTCACGAACTCAGGGAGGTAAGCCACCTTAAGATTGCAATTATACAGATAGTTCACCAACAGGTTGGTATCAGCAGCAATCTTATAGCTTTCATCGTAGAGTCCACATTTCATCATCACATCTCGCTTAATATAGCAAGTAGGATGCAGAGGCAACCAACCACATCTCACCTTCCATCGGGCAAACTTGCCGCCAATCCATTTTCTCACCACCTTGCTGGTATTCTGCTCATTCACAAAAATACCATCCGCATAGAGGAAATCACAATCCGTCTCCTCCATCTTCTTCACAACGTGTGAGACCGTATCTTTGGCGTACATAAAGTCATCAGAATGACAAAGAGCAATAACATCTCCCGTTGCCATTCTTATACCCTTGTTGATAGCCTCATACATGCCATGGTCAGGCTCAGAGATAAACTTCACCTTGTCCTCATGACCTGCAATGGTATCCTTGATAATCTCTACAGAATGATCCTTGGAAGCACCATCCACGATGATATACTCAATGTCAGGATAATCCTGAGCCAACACACTCTCCACGGCACCGCGAATTGTCTTCTCACGGTTGTAACAACTAGTTATAATCGATACTTTCATTAGCTTTACAGATTTTCATTATCAATTTAATTCCACACTTTTCTTCGTTTACTTTCCCAAAGAGCTATATCCTTATAAAGTTGTGTTTGAACAAAACATTCCTTTGAATATAAGCTAACAACTAATTCTTGCAGCTCTTCCTCCTCTACATATTTATTGCTATTCAGATAATAACAAATCCTGTTTAACCAATCATGACCATTATGCAAATGATATCTCCCCTGTCCTATATTATTTATACTTTTGACAAAACCATTAACATAACCCTGCTGCAAATTACCAACGATATTACTTTGAATACAGGCATTATCTATATTTGGGATTTCTGTAACTTTTTTATCTATAAGTTTAAATGACACCCCTAATGAATTGACCATATTACAAGCCTTATAACAAGAAAGCAATTGTAAATCGGAATCTATCAAATCATAATTAACAGGAGCACCATAGACTTTCATCACCCTATCTGAAAAAACTTGTGAAAATACATCATCAGAGAAACAGGTCATCTCATAGTCATGACAATCCGTAAAGAACAGGTTGTCATAATCTGCTTTTTGTTGACCCCAAAAACGAAAATCGGAATCTTGAATGGCTAAATATTCATATTTCCGTTTTGCCAATAGAGGTACAAGAGAATCCATTTTTTCAGAACCTTCAGTAAAATGAATATATACATATTTCATATCACAGAACTTCTGATAGAATGGAACATCATATTTACCTTCTACTAGCAATATCAACTTACCAGAATTAGCTGGCGTATTATGAATCCTGATGATTTTATCTAAAAGCCTTTCTGGAGTTTGTCTATCTCTCAGATTGTAATTAATTACTCTCATTCTTTTCCATTTCCTCAAACAAATCAATACAATCATCCCAATTACCATTTACAAAATCAATAGAATGAGTAGCTATTACTAATTGAATATCCATTTCTTTTGCTATTAACTTTAGATCATCAAACATAGTTTCTTGCCAAGCGACATGCATAGATATTTCTGGTTCATCTAAGCACACAAGCATACCAGACTTTGCTTTAAACAACAAAAAAAAGTAGAGAATGATCAAATTTTGCTCACCACTTGATAATTTATGTAATGCAATAGAATTACCATTAACGTCTATAGCAGTTAATCCATGCTCAGTATTAATCTGAATATGTTTATAAGACAAATCTTTACTCTTCAAGAATTTATCAAAAGAAGACAAACGTAAGAATAAACCACGATATGCATCTACTTTACCATACATATCATCAATATATAAACTAAGGATTGTCTCATATTTTTCCTCATATCTATAATCCAAATGAAGATCATTTGCCAATCCGTATTGATGATACAGTTTTAACGTGGCTTCAAGTTCATTGCATCTAACATCATATTCTTCTTTCGAATAAACCTTTCCCTTGCCAGACAACAGACGTCCAACAAACCCAGAGTCTATCTTTTGACACTGAGAGCCAAAATGTTCTTGGTGATTTACAATAACATCATCTAAGTCCTCTACTATTTTATCAACATTATATTTATTGATAAGATGTCGTCCATAGGAATCGATGTCCTCATATTGAATTCGTTGCTCCTTTACATACATAGAATCAAACTTCTTAAGAAATACTATCATTTCTCTAGATGTTTCAGGAAGAGCATCATCATCTGTGAAATCATAATACCTCATAAGATAATCCTCTATATCAATATCATTCATTGTATTTATTGAGCGATACCCAATAGATGACCGGCGAATCTTTCTAAGAATATAATTTGCAGATAACAAGAATTGACATTGCAATTCATCTTTTTCACCATTGAATAAGCTAAAATGAAAAATAGACTCACTAATATTTCTAGTATTTAAATCCTTGACAGATTCTACAATCTGATTTTTCATTATATAAATTTTACCACCACCAGTAAATTCTACACGTATATAACGAAACTCTATCAGATTAAAATACCAGAAATTACATTTAATGAGGTTATTCAGTATTTTTAGTATAGTACTTTTGCCAAAGCCATTAGGACCTAGTAACACTTTTACATGATGATTTTCTGAAAAGCATAAGTCATAATCGTAATGACCATAGAGTTGCTTTATTACTAATCTTGTAATCACACCAACAATTTATAAGATTCTTTTTTTCTCCAATTTTCACCGAAGGATTAATCACTCATACTTATGTATCCACTCCAATGTCACCTTCGTACCATCAATTCTTGATACTGGCAAATTAGGAGCAACGGACTTGATTGGTTCCAGATTATGGACATTATCTGTAGTCATATTATGGAGGCGGAAGCTAGTCATAGGGAACGCAATTCCGAATTTCTTCAAGATATCACCAAACCATCCTACAACTTTGAAACACCAATATGGCACATGAGGGATATGAATACCTTCTATCTTAGCAATCTCATTAGCCCAATCAGTAATAGGATAAGCCTCATAGTCACCAAGATAATAAACATTTCTGTTTACCTTTTCAGGCGCAGCATGCAAGATTGACATAATCTGGTAAATGGCATTATCCACATATCCGTATGTCTTTCTGCAAGCACGCTTACCCATGTGGAAATACATATGATTCAAAACGATATGGAAGAACTTATCGTATGGCTCTCCAAACCAAGGCCCCCATATAGAAGTTGGGCGAATGACACTCCAAGTATAAGATGGATTAGCCGTCTTGATTCGTTTCTCTGTTTCCACCTTACTTTCACCATACAAAGTGTGAGGAGCATAATCCTCGAAATTCTTTGGCATATAGCCAGGCTCACATACATACATAGAAGAAGCAAAGATTGCACGTTTCACGGTACCCACGGCTTCTATAGCATCAAGCAGGTTGCTTACACCTCCCATATTGGCATCATAGTCCTGCAACGTTTTGCCATTGAGGTCTGTTCTTGCACCTAGATGAATAACATAATCAGGAGCAAATGCCTCTACTGCTGCAACAACAGCGTCATGTTTACGTAAATCAACCTGCACCCAATACTTATCCTGAGCAGAAATCTTTGGCTTTACTATGTCAATATTCTGAATTTCATACTGAGTATCTTTTGATAGATGCTCAATGAGGTTAGTTCCTATGAAACCAGAGCCTCCTGTTACTAATATTTTTGTCATATGGCAAATTATTTTGAAAATCCACGTTTTTTTATTGGCTTAGCTGGATTACCATAACAAATCATACCTTCTGGTAAATCCTTTAGGACAGTACTTCTTGCCCCTACTACAGTTCCTCTTCCAATGGTAACACCAGGGCCAACAAATATATCATTTGGTATCCAACATTCATCTTCTATAACTATAGGTTTTTGTGCAATATCAAAAGATAAGGAATGAATGTCATGTAATCCTGTACAAAAATAGTCTCTATGAGCTATAGAAACATTTCTACCTATATGTATTTCTCCTAAGCTATAGAATACACATTCATCACCGACCCAACTATTTTCACCTATGGAAACTTTCCATGGATAAGTGAATTTTGCAGAAGGACGAATTAACACATTCTTACCTATATTGGCGCCAAATAATCGTAATAGGAACCTTCTCCAACCATAAAAAATCTGAGGTGACCAAGCAAACAAAGATCCTTGAACAAGCCACCACAATTGAACAACAAACTTGCTTCTACCCCTAAAATGGGTTGGAACTTTATGTAAAGCAAGATTCTGGTAAATTGGTTTATAATTATCCATTGTTTTTTTATAATTATCCTTTCTTGTTCTATTTAGTATAAATAAAATTAGGTTTCGTTTCGCTTCCTAATATCCATTCATACACCTCTTTCATCTGTTTTGCAACAGCTTCAATTGAATATTTATCCTTCATCAATTTTTTTCCTCGCACACCCATGGCATACAATTCGTCTACAGGTGTTTCTAATGCAGATTGCACAGCTTTCGTGATGGCGGTTTGGTTGTATTCTACCCACCAACCACATTGATAGTCCTCTAAATCTTTCCAAGGAGCACCAGTAGTGGCTATACATGGGATGCCTCGAACCATACCTTCAACTATTACGTTTCCAAAATTCTCAAACTCACTGGGCATAGCAAGAACAGAAAGAGAAGACAATGCATCCTCTTTCTCTTGACCTGATATAAAACCAGTAAATCGAACATTTGAAAGATCCAATCGAACGACCTCCTTCTTCAAGAAAGCCATATACTCTTCATCGCCACCACCAATTATCAACAGTTCTGCATTGTCTTTCACTTTATCACCCAATTCACTCCAAGCATAAATCAATCCCTCTACATTCTTGCGTCGAGAGATACGGCCTAAATACCCAAGTCTAAACACATCGTCCTTCTTTGCATTCGGATAATCTTTAATTTCCACTGGATTTGGCACGATAGCTATTGGTGAAGTCACACCCAAATTACGACAATGATTCATTTCATCCTCACAAGTGACATGTACACAAGCAGCACGATTCAAATCATTAAGCAATCGAATTTTTAAGGACATTTTCTTAAACCATGGCTTTGACTTGGCTATATCCTGAGGATAAAGCATTCCACGAGGCGTAATAACATATGGTTTCCCTTTTTTACGAGCGACATCTACTAAAGCGTATGTATTATAAAGCCAAACTCCTTGAGCCTGATAAATATCGAACTCACCACAACTAATAATCTCCTTTTTATAGGAAGGGGAATAGCTGAAGATATGTTCCATTGGCTTTTTGGCAAAATGAATAGGGACATCATTACCTATCAATTTTCCACCAACACCCATTTCATACATCAATACATGTGTATCCACACCAATGGCATTCAGACCTCGCATTGTGTTATATGTACTGAAAGCCGGGCCACCATTATTAATATCTAAATTTCCTGTATATAGTACTTTCATATGTATATTATTATCGTCCATACATTACTGCAGAACATATTTTTATATTAATATTATCTACTTGAGCATTAGACATAAAATAACTCTAAATTATGCTATAAAGAATTTATACAATTCCTTATAGCAATTTTTATTTCTGTCAAAAACTCATAATGGAATTAAAAATGAAAGTCATTTCGAATGACTACACTATTTGTTTTGCCAACACCTTCAAATGAATATTGATAACACAGCCTTACAAAATCAATCAAAAGAATGTTAAATCGATTATAAATATTAAAAATTACATTTATTTCCAATTAACATTCACTTTAGCATGTATTATCATAATACATATGGATATCATTTTATTCTTTGACAAATATATTTCACCATATTATTCCAAGTGTTAGTTTGAAAAAAAAACTTTCGTTTATATTCATTTATAAAAAGATTACTATGCAAAATCTTCACCAACTCTTCATAACTATTATAAACCAAGCACAATCCATCCTCACTCATATCTTTGAATGCAGCCCTGTTAGGTCCAACTGGATTACCCCCCATAACCAATGTATCCAAGAGCACACCTGAACTTGAAATACTATTTCCGACATAAGGAAAAACGGTAAACTTGCTATTTCTTACGTAAGCAGCAATTTCCTCAAAACTTGCTTGTCTATCCAGAAAAAGGACATTATTAACCGCTATGTTCTTTATGTTATCTGCTAACTTTTCATCTTTACATTCACCCAAAATAAGGATTTTTTTATCGCTTAGCTTTTCTTTGCACGAATTAAGAAATTCAACGATTCCCTTGTAAGGGGTTATCCTACCCCAAATAAAAATATCACAATCTATTAAAGGTTTATTCCATTCACCAATTAAAGTTTGTGGTATTGGATGACAAATGTAATCTACTTTACATTTAGCATATTTTCGTGCATATGACGCAGCTTCTTTAGAATGAGAGATTATATTATCTGAAATGTAAAACATAATCCTTCTCATAATCTTAGAACAAAAGTTCTCTCCTTCATGCGGATGAATATTGTGAAACATCCAAATGATTTTCTTTCGTCTGCATTTGATTACAAACAAAGATATAATAGTAAAGAAAAACTGTATTAACCCAAATTTCAGATAGCCAACAGACTCGATCCAATTAAAGATAAAGACATCTGTATTAAAACTGTATCGCAATAAAGGGAGGGTCTTGACTTTCGAAATTTTATTGCTTAAATCACGAACTATAAAGTAGTTCTTCAAACTATCCTTATAATTTTTACAATATGGATTACACCCTCCTTTCGAAGCAGGAGGATAAAGATAAACAGATTTCATTATAACTTATTTTTTTCTGTAATTAATGCATTGATAAAGCCCTTGCCATATTTAAGATCTGGCTCCATATAATTACCTTCTGCCCACTCATTCCACGATTTCAATATAACAAGATTGTTCTTTTTACGACTAACAAGATGTAACATTTTAGCACATTGCTTCTGAAATTCATCTGGAGTACAATCTTTTACCAAATAACCTTTTATGCCACTACGTGGGGTATGGTCCCATTGTGGCAAAAGAAAAGGAATAACCTTCTCATCACCATCGTAACTTGGTATAGGGCTCATCTTGTTAAAGTCTTTCATAGAATAAGTAAGAGGGCGTTTTACCATACGATTTTTCAACTTAACAAAGCCTCGCAGTAATTTCGGTTTTTGTAAGAAAGATGACTCTATACGCTGTCTATGGGCTGGGACAATAGCGTCAAAACCAAGTTCTATCCAATGGTCTTTTTCCTCTTGTAAATCAATTGAAGCCACAAAATAAACACCCTCAGCAATACCTTCCTCCTTTATCCACTTATTCCACAACTCCATAAAATGCTTTACTTCTTCAAATTGTCCAGGTTTATATATTAAGAAAAAAGGTTTGCCTTCGACCCTAACATAACGCTTATCCTTGAACAATTCTTTAACATATTCAAAATGAAGACGATAATCTTCATCACCTTCATATCTTTGTTCCATCAAAAATCGATCACCTTTGCCATCAACATTCCATTGCTTGGCTTTCCAACTTTCATTAGCCCAACCTAAACAAAAAGGGAAATCAGGTTTGCCGGTCTTATGCACTTCATCAATAATATTATTCATCAACTGACGACCTTTTCCACCAAACCAATAATGCCAATAGCAAAATGCATCTACACCAGCTTCTTTTGCTAATTCAACCTGCTGCTCTCTTATTATTGGCAAACGAAGATCATAATACCCCAAATCAGCAGGTACTCTAGGTTGTAAATGCCCTTTAAATAAAGGCTTTGCCTTACCTACATTAGTCCATTCTGTAAATCCTTTTCCCCACCACTCATCATTCTCCTTGAAAGGATGAAACTGTGGAAGGTAATATGCTATAATATACGGTTTCAT
>ERZ1034680.1299-NODE-1299-length-9799-cov-6.346367_pt1 | contig 9799 bp, 8 predicted proteins | sample MGYA00520639_ERZ1034680 | MGnify/ENA primary metagenome ERZ1034680 (study PRJEB33766, sample SAMN09781760) | gut metagenome | biome: gut microbiome | host: Homo sapiens | place: Madagascar | study: EMG produced TPA metagenomics assembly of the PRJNA485056 data set...
TGTTTACGGCGGGCTGATGGCGTTGTCGCGCAAGACTGGATGCCAGGTTTGGCGTGTCTTTCTGCTTATCTTCTTCGCCGCTTTCCAGCTGGTGCTGATTTATCTTTACGGACGAGGAGTGATAGCCGTGGACATGTTCCTTAATCTTGTGACTTCCAATCCCGGCGAGATGCTCGAACTGCTCGACAATCTGGTGCCTGCCGTGGCTGGCGTTGTGGTGCTTTACGTGCCTCTCCTCGTGTTCGCCTCCTTCTCATGGGCGCGTCATCTCAAGGCAGAGATGGCGTTCTGCCGTGCCATGCGCCGTGCTGCGCTGTGCTGTATGGCGGCTGGAGCCGTGGTGGCAGGACTCTCTTACGTGATGTATCCGAAGGGCGAAGACCGTCCGTTCACATATCGTGCAGAAGACCACATGTTCCCCGTCAACGTGTTTTATAATCTCGGACTTGCCGTGGAGCAGAGCAGTCTGTCTGCCAACTATAAGGAACGCGTGGCTGACTTCCGCTTTGATGCCAAGTCAGACCATCCCGCCGACTCAGCCGAAGTGTACGTCCTCGTCATCGGCGAGACCGCACGTGCCGCCAACTTCCAGCTCTACGGCTATCACAGACCCACCAATCCGCTGCTTTCACACACGGAAGGACTGACGGTTTTCTCGCATACCATGTCACAGTCGAACACCACTCACAAGAGTGTTCCGATGCTTCTCTCTGCCGCTTCCGCTGCCGACCACGATAGGTTGTACGACGAGAAGAGCATCATTACGGCGTTCCGTGAGGCTGGATTCCACACCACGTTCGTCTCCAATCAGTTGCCCAACCATTCTTACATCGACTTCTTCGGCAGCGAAGCGGACGACTGCATCTTCATTCGTGAGGACGAGACGGAGGCAAAGGAAAGCTCTGAGGATGTGGTGAAAGCCACGAGCGACGAGCAACTCCTCCCTTACGTGAAGCGTATACTGGCAAAGAAGCGCACCAAGGAACTCATCGTGCTCCACACATACGGTTCGCACTTCAACTATCGCGACCGCTATCCGCAGAGCGAAGCCCGCTTCCTTCCAGACACTCCGACGGAGGCAAAGGCGAAGAACCGCCGCTCTCTTATAAACGCTTATGACAACACCATACTGCAGACCGACCGTCTTCTGGCTTCCATCATCGGTATGTTGCGCAATCGTGGTTGCGCCGCAGCTATGATCTACACCTCCGACCACGGCGAGAACATCTTCGACGACCAGCGCCTGCGCTTCCTCCACGCCTCGCCCGTGCCCTCAGCTTACGACCTCAACGTGCCGCTTCTCGTATGGACATCGGAGCAGTACAGTCGTGACTACAGCGCCATAACCGCCGCCCTCCACGCCAATCGTGACAAGGACGTGGAGACCAGCGTAAGCCTTTTCCCCACCTTGATGTCGATGGCTGGCATATCATCGCCGCGCACCGCCGCTCTGACGCCGCGCTCCCTGACCGACGCTGGCTATAAAGCCCCGCGCCACCGCCTCTATCTCGACGACCATAACCGCGCCGTGACCCTGCGTCAGGCAGGAATGGATGAGTTTGACTTTGAAAAGATGAAGGAATGGGGGATAGCGGACGACGGCTGCCGTCCGCTATGCAAATATTGTCCCAATAGTAAAAACTTGTTACAAAATAAAAATTGATTATAGAGTTCCGGTTTGCTGTTTTTATGGTGTTTTGCTGTGCAAACGGCACCCATGCTTAACAATAGAGCCACTTTTATCATACAATAGTGCCACTATTAGAGTGTAAAAGTGGCGCTATTGTATGATAAAAGTGCCACTATTGCAGTGTAAAAGTGGCACTATTGCATCCCATTGATGCTTGTTTGGCTCCGCCATTCATTGCACACTTCTTTTCTTAACCGCATAATCGGCTATATATCAACATGCTATCGCTGCACGCTCAAAATTCGAAAATTTCGCACCAAGGATTTCTTAGTGCGCTGAACGAGGAGTATTGAGCATTAGAAATGTAAATATTGTGTCAAGCTGAATGCTTGTACGAATTAGGCAGGGCTTTGCCCGCGTCAAAAAATGAAGGCTCGCACCAGTTGGTACGAGCCTTCATTTCAGTTGATACTATTCAGTTAGAGTAGGGCTATTAGATGACAATCAGGCTGATAATAGTCTTGACAAAATTATGAGTTAGCTCAACAATCTCTTGAACTTCACTTTCAGAAACCTCATAAGCACAGTTGTAATCCGCCTTTTGTCTTAACTGAAACATGCGGGCAAGGAAACTTCCATACGAGATGTCAACTACTCCAGTTTTTACAAAATGCAGACTGAATTGGGTATTGATGCCAGCATGAGTGTGGGCATTTACACCCTTAGCAATAAATAGTGCTTGTACGGCATGAAAACAGGCATAATAATAGCGATTGGCAGCCAAATCCCAATGTTTAAGGTTTGCCATCTCATCAGCCTGCGTCAAAAACCGTTTGGCTTTCTCTGTTTGCAGACTAACCAAAATTTTTTGATTGTCTTTTTCCATATTACACTAATGTTATGCCGTCTCTATTGACATTCTCGTAGAACGGAGTGAAATTGTATGACTCCCATTCTTTTTTTGTATAGAGGATGGGATTGATTTCTGCACCAAGATCGCAACCTAACAATACGAAAGGATAGCTTACTCTGTCATAGTCGGACTGATCAAGTTTTTCTTTGTCCAAAAGGATAAGGATATCCCAGTCTGAATCGTTGTGCGCATCTCCTCTCGCCCTTGATCCATACAATATAGCCTTGCTTCCGGTAGGGATAGCAGTCTTTGCTATATCTCTTATCTTTAAGATGGTTTTCTCGTCTGTTGACATATTCTAAAGCTTTTCTTATCGCAAAAATAAGCATTTATATTATGCCAAACAAGTTTTCAGACTTAAAACTTCTTATTATTCAGCCAGTTTCTTCGCTATTTCCTTGCCGAGCTGCTCACACTGCTGGCGAGTTTCCTCGCTGAGGCTCTGCTTTATCTCCACGGTGTTGCCCACGAGCTCGAGCTTCAGCTTCTCCTCGTTGTATGCGAGAATCTTCTTAACGGTCTGACCTGCCCATGTGAACGAGCCGAAGACGGAGAGGAAGCGGTCCTTGAGGTTGCGTCCGGCAAGCTCGGAGAGCAATGATGCCATCGGCGGATAAATCTCGTTGTTGTATGTGGGGGCGCCGAGGGCTATGGCCTTGTAGCGGAAGATGTCGCGGATGATGAACGAGTGGTTCTCGCGCGATACGTCGTGCATGACGATGTTCTTGACGCCAGCCTCACTTGCGGCTGCTGCAATCATCTCTGCCGCACGCTCCGTGTTGCCGTACATCGAACCGTAGCAGACCACCAAACCGTTCTCAGCCTCGTAACGGCTCATGCTGTCATACATGCTTACCACGCGCTCGATGTGCTTATGCCATACCGGACCGTGTGTAGAGCAGATATAGTCGAGCTTCACGCCGGCGAGCTTCTTCAGCGCCTGCTGCACCTGCACACCGTACTTGCCAACGATGTTAGAGTAATAGCGGCGCATCTCGTCCCAGAAGACGTCGCAGCACATGTCTTCGTCAATCACAGCACCCGAGAGAGCGCCGAAGCATCCGAAGGCATCGCCAGAGAAGAGGGTGGCGACTGTGGTGTCGAGCGTCACCATTGTTTCGGGCCAATGCACCATCGGTACCATAGTGAACGCCAGCTCGTGATGTCCCAGCGAGAGCGTATCGCCCTGCTTCACCTCGAGGATGTCGCCCTTGTTGCCCACGCCATAATAGCCGCCGAGCATGTCGAAGGTCTTCTTGTTGCCCACGATTACAGCCTCGGGATAATACTTCTTGATGAGAGCGATGCTGCCGCTGTGGTCAGGCTCCACGTGGTTCACGATGATATAGTCAATCTGACGGTCGCCGATGACGCGGCGGATGTTGTCGAGGAATTGCGGGAAGAAGTCCACCTCCACGGTGTCGACAAGCGCAATCTTGTCGTCAAGGATTATGTACGAGTTGTAGCTCACGCCGTAAGGCAGAGGCCAGAGACCCTCGAAGAGAGTCTTGTGGCGGTCATTGACGCCAACGTAATGGATGGACGAAGTGATTTCTGTCTTCATTGTTGATATGTTTTGGGTTGTTTAAATAGTTGTGTCATTTATTTATTCTGCAGCTGCTGACCGAATTCCTTCGAGATATAGTTGAAGATGTCCTTGCAGCAGTCGGCGGAGAAAGCCGTGGCTGTGGCGATGAGCTTGTCCCAAACCTCCTCGGAAAGGCCCTGCTCCACGTCGTCGCGCGTCACGCCGTACTTTATCATGCCGTAGATGAATCCAGCATTGAAGTTGTCGCCGGCTCCGATGGTGCTCACCGTCTCGGTCTTAGGCATGGCATACTCCTTGTGGAAGCCGTTGTTGGAGAATACGCTTACGGGATTTGGTCCGTCGGTATAGATGAATCGCTTGCAGTAGAACGATGTCTCGGCACGATATACGCGCTCAGCCGAGTCCTTCTTATAGAGCACCTCGAAGTCCTCCTTCGAGCCTCTTACGATGTCGGCATACTCAAGGTTGTCGATGAGATTAGGCGTAACCTTCATCACGTCAGCCTGGTGAGCCTTGCGGAAGTTGACGTCATAATAGATGATGGCACCTCGCTGGCGTGCGTATTCGAGCAGTCCCGAAACCTGCGGACGCAGCGCCGGATTGACGGCATAGAACGATCCGAACACCACGATGTCGTCCTTCTGGATGTCAGGATAGGCAAAGTCCATGTGGTCATGCTTCTGGTCGCGATAGAATATATAGTCAGCATTGTTGTCCTTGTCGAGGAATGCGAGCGACACCGGCGACTTAGTTTCCTGAAATACGTTAATGGCAGATGTGTCGACGTTGTTGTCTCGGAGAAAATCACGGACGTATTCGCCCACTCTGTCATTGCCCGTCTCGCTGACGAACACGGTCTTGACGCCCGCCCTTCCGAGCGATACGATGCCGTTAAAGGTGGAGCCTCCCGGCACAGCCTCGATGGGCTTGCCGTTCTTGAAGATGATGTCGAGCATTGTCTCGCCGATACCTATTACTTTTCGCATGGTGGAATATATTGGTTATTGATATGATTCTCTATGTATGTATGAGGATGCAAATTTCTTAAAAAATATGGAAATAAGCAAGTTTTGCGCAATAATTTCACTAACTTTGCACATTCTTAGATAACCCCATTTTTAATGACTAAAACAAGTCAATCCACAATGAAAGATATATGTTGTATCGGTCATATCACTAAAGATAAGATCATCACTCCGCGCAAGACTGTCTACATGGCAGGAGGCACATCGTTTTATTTCTCTTATGCGTTCAATCATCTCCCGAAGGACGTCACTTTCCAGCTTGTCACAAAGCTCGGCGAAAGCGAGATGGAGTCGGCAGAGGCAATGCGCCGTGTAGGCATTGACGTGCTGACCTTCCCCAGCCGCCACACCGTCTACTTCGAGAACAAGTATGGTGAGAACCAGAACGAACGCACACAGCGAGTGCTTGAGCGTGCCGACCCCTTCACCATTGAGGAGATGAGCACCCTTGATGCCAAGGTGTTCCATCTCGGTTCGTTGCTCAGCGACGACTTCTCGCCGGAGGTGATAAAGTATCTCTCTTCCAAAGGACGCATCTCCATCGACGCTCAGGGATTTCTTCGTGAGGTGCGTGGTGAGCAGGTTTTTGCCATCGACTGGGCTGACAAGCTCCAGATTCTCGCTCATACCGACATCATAAAGGTGAACGAGCACGAGATGGAGGTGATAACCGGACTCACCGACCCGCGCAAGGCTGCCGAGAGACTGGCAGAGTGGGGCGTGAAGGAAGTGGTGGTGACGTTGGGAAGCTACGGCTCTCTGATTCTCGCCGAAGGAAAGTTCTACGAGATTCCCGCTTACGAACCGCACGACATTGTGGACGCCACGGGATGTGGCGATACATATTCAGCAGGTTATCTCTGGTGTCGTTCACAGGGCAAAGGATATGACGAGTCGGGACGATTCGCCGCTGCCATGTGCACACTGAAGCTCGAGCACACAGGTCCGTTTGACCGTACGATAGAGGATGTGCTTGAGATTGTAAACAAGTAAACATAGTAAAGCAATTGAAGACATTTGAAGAACTTGGCGTAAACGGCGACATCCGCCGCGCCATTGAAGAACTTGGATTTGAGCATCCGATGCCCGTCCAGGAAGAAGTAATACCCTATTTGCTCGGCGATGGCAACGAGGTCATCGCCCTCGCACAGACAGGAACAGGAAAGACCGCCGCTTTCGGCATTCCGCTCCTGCAACGTACAGACCCCACAAACCGCGCCACACAAGCCATCGTAATCTCGCCGACACGTGAATTGTGTCTGCAGATTGCCGACGACCTCAAGTCGTTCGCAAAGTATATCAAGGGCATCAATGTTGTGGCAGTATACGGAGGAACATCCATTATTGACCAGATGCACGCCCTGAAGCGTGGCGCACAGATTATCGTAGCCACACCTGGACGCCTCATCGACCTCGTAGGACGCGGCGCTGCCAAGCTGGAAGCCGTGCGTAACGTGGTGCTTGACGAGGCTGACGAGATGCTTAACATGGGATTCTCCGACAGTATCAATGAGATTTTCGAGAATGTTCCGCAGGACCGCAATACGCTGCTCTTCTCCGCTACGATGAGTAAGGAGATAGAGAAGATTGCGCGTGGCTACCTGCATGACTACAAGGAAATAGTGGTTGGTTCGCGCAATGAGGGCGCAGAGAACGTCAACCACATATATTATATGGTGAATGCCAAGGACAAATACCTGGCATTGAAGCGCATCGTCGACTATTATCCGCGCATCTACGGCATCATATTCTGCCGTACCAAGGCTGAAACGCAGGAGGTGGCGGACAAGCTCATCCGCGACGGATATAACGCAGAGCCGCTGCACGGCGACCTCTCGCAGCAGCAGCGCGACATCACCATGCAGAAGTTCCGCCAGCATCTCACGCAGTTGCTCGTCGCTACGGACGTGGCAGCGCGAGGACTGGACGTGGACGACCTTACGCATGTCATCAACTACGGCATGCCCGGCGACATAGAGAGCTATACTCACCGCTCAGGACGTACCGGTCGTGCCGGCAAGAAGGGCACGTCCATCTCCATCATACATACCAAGGAGAAGGGCAAGGTAAGAGCCATAGAGAAGGTTATAGGCAAGGAATTTGTGGACGGAACGCTGCCCACACCGCAGGAGATCTGCTCCAAGCAGCTCTTCAAGGCCATTGACGAGATAGAGAAGGTGGACGTTGACGAGGACCAGATTGCTCCGTTCATGGAGGACATCAACCGTCACTTCGAGTATTTCGACAAGGAGGACATCCTCAAGAAGATTGTTTCGCTGGAGTTCGGCCGCTTCCTTAAGTATTACGCCAACGCCCCTGAGATTGTCAAGCCGTCCACATCGCACGACCGCAAGGAGCGTGGTGAGGGTCGTGACGGCAAGAAGCGCGAGAAGCGCATGCCGGAGAAGGGCTACCGTCGCCTCTTCATCAATCTCGGAAAGGACGACGGATTCTATCCTGGCGAGGTGATGCAGTTCATCAATCGCAACGTTCACGGCCGTCAGGACGTAGGCCATATCGACCTGCTTGCCCGCATCTCGTACATCGAAGTGCCGGAGGAGGACGCCCAGAAGGTAATGCGTGCTCTCAACGGAGCCTCATACCGTGGTCGTACGGTTCGCTGTAACGACGCCGACGACACGCCTTCTGACAACAATGGCGGACGTCAGCAGCGCCGCTCAGGTTCGGATCGTGGAGCAAGAGGCGACCGCCGCTCGTCACGTCGCGACGATGGCAGTCAGTATGAGAAGCGCTCAAAGCGTCGCAACGATGGTGAAGGACGAGGCCGTTCGCAGCGTGGAGCCGCACGCTTCGAGAGCGGACGTCAGGACGACTGGCGCCAGTTCATCGACAATCCCGACATCAAGCTCGTAGGCGAAGAGCCCGACTTCTCTGAGGAAGGATGGGCACGCCGCAGACCAAAGAAGAAGTAAGAAAATATAAATGCTAATAATGGGCGCAGTCAATGCAGACTGCGCCCATTATGTTAATGTGTTGATAATAAGTAGGTTGCTGATATCCTCTCACATTTTATGAGGGAATGTTGGCACTTTCATACACATTTTAAGGGGGAATAATCGTCATTCCGTACACATTTTATGAGGGAATGCGCCTTTTTTAACTGATTTTAGCTATAAGAATTGAGCTTTTACGTCCTGCTGCCTGCGCTTAATTGTTGATGCTGAGGACGCCGAGTGCGCCTGTAGAAGTGGCTCTGTATTTGATTAGTTTTTTGCCTCCCGTCTTGCAGATGCCGTTGTTGTTGAGGTCGTATTCGCGCTTGCAGTTGGCGCAAGTGGCAAATCCCTTGGAGTTGATGTTGAGCTTGTATGACACCATATTGGTCTTGGCGTAACATTCCGGGCACTGGCTGTCGTAGGCGTACAGCGTGGCAGGTGACGAAAGATTGCCGTAACCCACTATAACACCCGTCTTGTTATATACGCCGATGGCGCGTGTACGTCGCAGGTCGTCAGCGTTCTCCTTTGCCTTTGTGGTCTTGTTGCTCTGGTTACTCTCAAAGTAAATGAACAGCGCTCCGCCTTCCGAACCCTCATGGATGCGGCAGAACACACCCGGCGACATCGGGTTGAGTGCGCTTTGAAGCGTCGGGTCCTGATGTACTGAATTGTCGAAAACGAAGTAGGCGTGTAGCGAGGAGAAGTCGAATGAGTCGGCTGAGCAGGCTACGAGAAGCGGTGCTGCCAGCAAGAAAGCCTTAAGCGCCGTGACGATAAATGACGTGCGTGTCTTAAGGAATAATGAAATGATTCTGCTCGATGTCATGTTTCGTTAATTGAGAGTTGTCAATTTGATAATTTATAGTTGAGAGTTGAGAATTCCCAACTCTCAACTATAACTGTTATTCGTACTGAATCATCTGCAGCACGTCGGCTATCTTCTCTATTCTTTCCTGCAGTGGCTTCTTCACCATCTGCTTGATGAAGGGATTGAGGTCAGCCTTTATCGTGAGCTTCATCTTCGATGTCGTGGTTGTGACGGGGAGAATCTGAATCCAGAAATTGAAGGGAATCGGACTCTGTTCCGTCTCAAACTTGATGCACTTCGGCTCGTCGCGGTCTACGATACGCAGACGTATGGCACCCACCGGCGGCACATTCACAGACATCGAGTCAGCATCGAATGTGAGATCCTTGATTTTCTCCGCTTGCTGACGAGCTTCCTCCGGCATGCTGTCCTTCATCAGCTCCATGCGCTCCTCAAGGTTGTTAAGGTCGCTGAGCTTCGAGTAGACGCTCTGCTGGGGATAGTTGATCTGGCGGATTGTACTTTCGAATGTACTCATTTCGTTATTTTCGTATGCTCTTGTTATTTCTTCCAGTTAGCCGGATCCTTGCGCCATTCAGCCAGAACCTCGAGGTCTTCCTTATTGATGTAGCCAGTCTCAGCGGCGATGGCTGTGGTGTGCTCATAGTCAGAGAGAGTTACGAGGCGAACGTTGGCAGCTTTGAATGCCTCCTCAGCAACGGGGAAACCGTAAGTATAGCTTGCCACCATACCCACTACCTCGAAGCCAGCCTTGCGCAGAGCATCAACAGCCTTGAGTGATGATCCGCCGGTAGAGATAAGGTCCTCCACCACTACAACCTTTGCTCCTTCGGGAATGGTGCCCTCAATCTGGTTGCCCATGCCGTGATCCTTCGGCTTCGGACGAACGTAGC